>Ga0208566_1000294_pt1 | contig 35886 bp, 27 predicted proteins | sample PL_2010_150m_FD_184159 | JGI IMG/M metagenome (GOLD analysis project Ga0208566, IMG submission 184159) | Freshwater microbial communities from Powell Lake, British Columbia, Canada to study Microbial Dark Matter (Phase II) - PL_2010_150m... | ecosystem: Environmental > Aquatic > Freshwater >...
ATCGGTATCCGTGTCGGTGTCCGTATCCGTATCCGTATCCGTATCCGTGTCGGTATCCGTGTCGGTGTCGGTGTCGGTGTCGGTGTCCGTGTCCGTATCCGTGTCCGTATCCGTGTCGGTATCCGTATCGGTGTCCGTATCCGTATCCGTGTCCGTGTCCGTGTCTGTATCGGTGTCAGATTGATGCGACTGCGCTGCCTGCACCCCTCCGCCAATAGGCGTCACAACATCTGGCGCACGCGGGCTAGGTGGCTCATCATGAGCCGCATCAGGATTGGCTACTTCGACTTCAGCGCTGGGGAGCGGAATATCAATGGGGGGAACGGGGATTTGCTGGCCTTGGCTGTTAGTATCCATGAGCGGAACATCCACACCGGCAGGAGCTGCCTGGCGAGGGACATTCAAGCCATCATTGCGAGCAGCCCCCTCGTCCAATTTCAGACGGTCGCGCTCTTCACTTTCACGCAAACCCGACTGGATGTTTTCATTACCTGCGCCATCAACCCGTTCCGGTGTAGCAGAAACAGCTTCTGCGGGAGCAGCACCTTCTTGCGCTTGCTCGCGGCTTAGGACAGTCATATCATCCAACAGAACCGCTTCTTGATTCTGCGTGATATTTTCAGCACCGGATTGCCCTGGATGTTGAGCGTTGGTGTCCTCGGCCATGATTTTTCCCCTATAGTGGAATTTCAGATAGGGACATCCTACAAGGAATTATTACAAGGTTATAGACAGCCAAAGGTTATAACACTGACACCCATGGAATGCGCCGGTGAAAATCGGACGTAACGGCAGTTCTAAATACACGCTGCGCGAATTTGGTGTAGCGTCGTCTCTCCTTGAAGGACTTTCTCAATCCCGTCCTGCTTGAGCGTTTTCGTTCCATCTTTTATGGATTGAATGACGACATCCGGCACAGCGGCTTTTTGGCGAATTAGCCGCTTGATTTCCGGAGATGTAATGATAAGTTCGTGCAAACCTATCCGTCCGCGAAAGCCCGAGTTTCCACAACTGGCGCACCCGACATGGGTGTAGAGCTGGATATTTCCGCCTTCATCGCCATACTGCTTGCGCCAAAGCTCAACGAGCTTGGGGAGATCTTTCTGGTGGTAGATACTTTCGATGCTAGCCAGTGATGCGAATTCCTCGGCTATTTCCAAAAGTTCAGAGGCACTTGCCTGATGGCTGGCTTTGCATGTAGAGCATAACTTTCTGGCCAGTCGCTGCGCCAGAACAGCTAGCATGGCATCGGCAAAATTAAATGAGTCCATCCCCATTTCCAACAATCGGGTGACGCTTTCCGCAGCGCTATTGGTATGCAAGGTGGAAAGCACCAGGTGTCCGGTAAGGGATGCCTCAAGCGCGACTTTTGCGGTTTCCTGGTCGCGCATTTCGCCGATCATGATGACGTCCGGATCGGCCCGCATAAACGCCCGGATTACCGAGGCAAAGTCCAATCCAATCTTGGGGTTGATTTGCACCTGACAAAGATGATCCTGAGATATTTCAACCGGGTCTTCCGCTGTCCACACCTTGATTTCGGGACGACTGATTTCACGAAGGATGGAATGCAGCATGGTGGTTTTTCCGGAACCCGTAGGGCCACAGACCAGCACAATGCCGTATGGTTTGAGGATAACCTCCCGCAGTTTTCGAAAATTCGACTCGCTTAAACCAATCTCATTCAGAGGAATGGCCACACCGGAAGACAGCAAACGCATCACCATGTCTTCCATGCCGCCGGCGGTGGGTAGCGTGGCGACACGCAGCTCAAGCTTTCCCTTGCGCGGATGACTGAAGACGATTTTCCCATCCTGAGGTCTGCGCCGCTCGGCGATGTTGAGATGGCTCATGATTTTCAAGCGGGACACGACCGAGTTGCGGTAAGCGGACGGAAGGGTGTAATAGGTATATAGCTGGCCATCGCGACGGAAACGTATCTGGAGTGTTTTCGATTCGAGTTTGGATTCAAGATGGATGTCTGATGCGCCCTGATCATAGGCGTCGACGATCATCTTGTTTACCAGTTTGACTAACGAATTATCGGAAACATCAGTTTCGTCATCGTCAAGCTGCAATTCGTCCTCGACATTGACTACGCTGAGCGCAACATATTCCTCCGCAGCACTGTCGATAAAGCTCTGCATGTCCTGAAACTTTTCTTCGGCGGTTTTGTCCTCACCATAGATTTGCAGTTGGGCATTAATGTTTTTGAGTGTGGCACCGACCAGGACAATGTTTTTGCCAGTCGTAAACGCGAGGAAATCCCGCCCCTGAAAAACCATAGGATTTTCCACGGCTACGACCAGGCGCCCCCCCAGAATGCAAAGCGGAATGGCTTTATGCTCAATCGCAGCCTCGCGCGGAACCAGTTTCATCGCCTCCATCTCGACATGAAAGTACGCGAGATTGACAAATACAAACCCCAGGCGTTTGGCGGCGATCCTTTCGATTTCCTCTTCCGAGGCATAGCCCAATTTGGCGAGCGACTTTCCCAAGTGACCGGTTTTATGCTTAACCTGATCGGCAAGCGCAATTTTCAATTGCTTTCGAGTAATGATTCCATCATGAACCAGCACCTCACCCAACTTCAACTCAAACTGAGGCGTAAATTCTCTGTCAAGCGCTTCCTGCAATTGCTCGACAGTCGTAATGCCTGCCGTATCGGGCTTTTTCTTGGTGGGCGGTGGTGGAAGAAGGCGGCTATGAAAGGTTTGAAGCTCGAATAGCTCCGTCATGACATCTTCGGGAAAGCCTTGCCGGTCTCCCCGCGTATCGATCAACAGGTCGTCCAGATAGTCATCTATCTCATGAGCCCCCCAGAGCACAACGATTTTTCGGTATATTCTGGGATACTTTTGCTTTAATTTGCGGGGTAGCGCGCTTTCATTCCCTTCGAATGCCTCAAGAAATTTTTTCTCCAGGGCATCGCCATCCAAAGGCATGACAACGCGTCCTGAATTTGTCTTCTCAGCCGTTTTCTCATGCTTGCCCGGTGTTTTCCCGGAGATAGCGGAATTGAGTTTCGCATGGCCGGCAATTTCAGTTTCCAACTGGAGTTCAACCTGCGCCACTGTTTTCTTGGCGGAACCTTCCTTCGACAAGGGATCAACAGCGCGGGTTGCGCTGTCAGTCATTACGTTTTTTTGAATTGATTCCAACTCGAGTTCAAGTTTTGGAACAGGCGACACCGACGGTATTGGCGCAACTGGAGACAGCGGCGCAGGTTTAAAAGCGGGTTGAGGTAACGGCTTTGGCACTGACACGGGGATAGGAGACAGCCCTGATTTCTGCACAGGTTCAGGCGCCACCGCGGCAACCTTTTTTTCTGCGTGAATGGGTTCAGGCGTTGTAATCGGCGCCGGTTTTGCTGCTACCGGGTTGACCCCGGGTACAAGTAAGGTTTTTTGCTCGGCCTTTGGCGCAGACACGGTTTTCTGTACCAATTTTGACGCTGGCAAGGTGTCTGGCAAAGATTCACTTTTTGTTGCAGACGCCAACTCTGCTTTTGGCACCGGCTCGGATTTGGGTGTCGCCATTGCGACAGCATCTAGCGTCGCTGGTTTTTTGGCGGCAGGGGCAGAAACCGGCGGCGCTTTTTGCACAGTCTCAGGTACGGATGCCGGTTTAGACTCAACCGCTGACGATGACGCAAATTTCGATTCGGGCTGGGGTATCGGCTTTGGCTCAGCCAGAGGTCCCGCACCGGAGGTTTTTTTTTGCGCAGCCATCATTTCTGCTGCTGCAGGTTTGGATTCCGGCGTTAATTTTTGCGCAGGCTCAGGTACCGGTGCCGGTTTTGGCACGGGAAAAGTTGCCGCTTGCATGACATCCGGCACCGCTACCGTTTGCAACGCAGGCTCTGGTTTAGCTTCTGGTTTGGCTTCTGGTTTGGCTTCTGGTTTAGCTTCTGGTTTAGCTTCTGGTTTGGGCGCAGGCTTGGATTTCAGACTTGGCTCGGACACGCTCTCGACTGCGGTCACCGGCTTTTGTTCTGGTTCAGTCGCCTGCTCTGGCACAGAAGCGGGCTTGGATACGGATTCGGCAACCGCCTTGGATTCCGTCACTGGCAGAGATGCCGGTTGGTGTTGATCAGTCGTATCAAGGCTGCTTTCACCATCGCCCCCCAGCCCTGCCCCTTCTTCCGCAAAGAGACGCGCATGGAAATCCTGGAGGGAGACAATTTCCGCTATGGCTTTTTCTGAAAAACCACTTCGCCCGCTCCGGGGTTTTAACAAAAGATCGTGAAGAAACCCATCCATCTCCTGGGAGCCCCACAGCGTAACAATATTGCTGATGATTCTAGGATGCTTTTCCTTAAGATGCGTGGGAAACAACCCATCATTTCCTTCAAATGCCTTGAGGAACTTTTGTCTAAGTGCATTAAATTCGTTCGAATTCACAATAGGTTACTGAATATAACTTCTACCGTTCATGGAACGACAGCGAGATGACATCAATCAAAGGTTTTGTCAGGTAGGCCAGCAAGGTTTTCTCACCGGTCAGAATCTCGGCTTCCACGCTCATCCCAGGCTGCAGCGGATTTCGCCCCGGCACCCCCCCCACATAGGGATTGCTCAACTCGACCAGCCCCTTGTAATAGGGAAGATTGTTATCACCCACGACGCTGGAGGCGCTCACCCGTTTAAGGGTGCCTTTTGCGACACCGAACCTGGCGTAATCGAAACTGGTTACCCGCAGATTGACTGGCTGCCCCACCCTGACAAAGCCGATGTCGCGCGGAGAGATGCGGATATCGGCTTCCACCACGGTTTTATCCGAGACGATCTGCATCAGCAGGGCTCCCGCCTGGATAACCTGGCCGACGTTTTGGACGCGCAGATCCTGGATATAACCACGACTGGGGGCTCGCACTTCAAGACGATCCACGCGCGCCTTCAAACGCTGAATACCTTCCTCGACCTCGGCCAACTCGGCACGCACCACACCCAACTCGCCCAAGGCATCGCGCCGCAATTGATTCTGGGTATCGGTGTAACGGTTTTGGACCTCTGCCAACTCCTGCTGCGCAACACCAATTTCTTCGGTCAAGCGCGCCACCTCACCGGAAGCCGTGACTTTTGCGCGCCGTGTTTCCAATAGCACCGTTCGATTGATCAGGCGGCGTGATGCCAGTTCTTCACGCATCTCGGATAGCTCTCCGGTCAGTGCCTGATGCTCCTTTGCCACACCGAGGGCGGTTTCCAGCTGATGAACGCGCTGTTTGCGCTGATTGATTTGCCGTTCCAAGATTGAAAGCGTCGAAGCGCGTGTTGCCAATTGAGTGACATAAATTTCCCGTTGACTGGAAACCATATCCGATTGATTGACGACGAGGGCTGCAAAATCGGGTTTCCTGCCCTCCGTATAAGCGATCAGACGCTCTTCGCGCAGACGCAGGGATTCCCGACGGGCCTCCATCTGCCCTAGCTCGGCCAGCGCCTGAGAACCTTCAATCCGCAACAATACCTGGCCTTCTTCGACCAGCTTTCGTTCTTCCACGTTCATCTCCGTCACCACGCCGCCGTCCATATGCTGGACCATTTTGGCTTTGCTGAAGGGGATCACCTCGCCCGGCGCGCGTGCCACTTCCTTCATGTTGGTCAGCGCGGCCCAAGCCAGGAATCCCAGCACCAGCGCCCCGACGATGAACAGGATAGGACGAACAAAGCCTGGAATCAGCTCTTCTTCGACATGGATGGAGTCCGAAAGCAGGCGACGCTCCCTGCTTCCCAATGATGCTTGAACCGGCGCTTCCGACCCCCGACGTTTCACTTTGTTTTTGAAGAACATTTTAGCTCAGCCCCGTCATGATTTTATCCTTGATACTGTCAAAAGCTCCCATCGCAACCACATTGCCGCGCTGCATCAGGATGACGAAATCCGCCAACCGCATGTGACCCGGTCGATGCGAAACCATAACCAGCGTGGAGCGCCCACGCAGCCATTCGATGCAACGGATCAGCGCTTCTTCCCCGGCCTGGTCCATGCCGGTGCCTGGTTCGTCAAGCAACACGATGGCGGCGGGTTTGAGAATCGTGCGCGCCAGCGAGAGACGCTGGCGGAATCCGTGCGGCAGTTGCTCTGAGCGGCTGTTGGAAATACGGGTATTGAACCCTTCCGGCAATGCTGCGATATCCTCGGCAAGCCCAGCCATTTCGACAGACCAATTCAGTTCTTCCTCTGTTGCGGCAGGGTGCACCAGGCGCAAATTCTGCGCCACCGTGCCGTAGAACAACTCACAGTGCTGCGGCATGTAACTGATTTTGGCACGCAGGTCGGCAGCGGTGAGTTGGCGGATATCGACGTTGTCCAGCCGTATGGTTCCCGCCTGAGGAATGTAGATGCGCTCGATCAGCTTGAGCAGGGTCGATTTGCCGGAACCGTTGCCGCCTGCAATCACCACCACCTGACCCGGCTCCACCGAAAACGACACGCCCAGCAACGCGGGATCGGCATCTGTTACGTAGCGGAAGGACACCCGCGCAAAGCTCAAGGAGCCTTGCACGCTGGGGCGGATGGTCTGCGTCGCGCCCACTTCAGACTCGCCTTGCAGGCGCATCAGGTTCTCGACCTGGCGGATATTGGCGCGAATGCGCACCAGAGCGGTTGCCGCCATAAAAATATTCTGCAACGGACTGGTAACCCGCCATAGAATCATCATGGTCGCCACCATGGTGCCGCCGCTGATTTGACCGTGAATCGCCAGGTAGGCAGACAGCGCCAACGCCGCCAGACCGGTAGTAGAGCCAACAATCTGTGCCAGGCTGGCGATCCGGGCATGTACCTGATGATCGCGGAAATTGGCCATAACCGACCTGCCGCTCATTTCCCGGAAGCGGCTCACCCATGATTGACCGACCCCTACTGAGCGAATTGGACGCATATCGCCCAATGTCTCGTTCAGGAATTCCCAGCGGATAGACGTAAGCCGGGATGAATTCGTCACCGACCTTTCGCTGTTTTTATGCTTCAGAATACCCAGCAAAACGAAGGAAAGCGCGGATGCCAACACGACCAACAGCACCCATGGATTAATGACCCCGATGGCCACCACCAGCACCATGGTAGCAGGCACTTCAAATGCAAGCACGGAAAGCGGCCCGACGAAGAAGTCTCGCAAACTCTCCAGACTTTTGATCCGCCCCACTTGCTGGCTGACCGAAGCCCCTTCGATGGACGCTGCCGGCAAGGTGATGATGCGTTTGAACAGGCTATTTCCCAGGATATACTCGAAGCGGCCGCCGACAAAGGCCATCACCCGGCCTTTGAGATTACGCAAAAAGCCATCGACGACTATGGCGATGATCACCCCGATCATCAGGTATGCCCCCATGACAATATCGCCGGTAGGCAACACGTGATCGTAAATCGACCTGACGAATAACGGCGCCGCAAGACCGAGGAATGCCCCCGCTATCGTCAGCGCAAATGCCAGCAGAATGTGGCTACGGAAACGTAACATCAACGATCCGATCCAGTTTGATTCGGGGCGACGATCCTTGGGCAAACTCTCCTTTTTTTGGAAAAGAAAGACTTCGCCGACTTCCGACGGTGGATCAATCTCGACTTCCACACGCTGGGTACTATCGAAAACCAGCAAATTTCCGTTGGGCAGGAGCTTCAAAACCACCATTGCCGGCTGATTGTGCGGCACGAAAAGACAGGGCATCAGGCGCGGGTCCAAGCGTGCCAGATTGCCATCGAGGTGCTTGGGAAAAAGATCCAGGTTGGCCATAACCGAACACAACCCGGAAAGTTCCATGCGACTGACCAGATGCGGCATAGCCTCTGCCAGTTCGCGCGGCTGCCCCTGCCATTGGAGCGATTTCAATAACGGTAGCAAACAGATGGAGAAATCGGATTCGTCATCGAACTGGCGGCGGATAATAACCGAAAGATCCTCAGTCGCCTCAGGACGATCAGGAAAGAAAAATATATCCGACGATGCCGCGACCGCTGCGTCGGAGCGCGTTTCAACCACGCCTTCCAGCAAGCAACCATCGATCAGGGAGTAGACTCTATCCGCAAGCGCGATCAGCGAAGGACGATGCGTCACCAGCACCATGGTGCATTTCCCCTTGAGCTCGGCGAAGTAATCGCGCAACAACTGGTCTCCGTGCAGATCCAGGGAAATGTTGGCCTCGTCAAACAGGATGACACTGGGCTTGCGCACCAGCGCCCTGATGATGGTGATAATCTGGCGCACCCCCGCCGGCAAAGTATGTCCCACGCCCTCGCCGAGGGGCGTTTCATAACCCAGCTTCATACCCGCCACGATCCGGTCCAAACCCAGCTTTTGGGCGAGTTTGAGCGCCTCCTCGTTCAGGCTGGCGTCGAACATCGTCAGATTTTCGAGAATGTTGCCGGTAACGATGGTGCCGGTTTGCGGCAACAGCGCGATTTCCTTGTACACACTATCCGAGTTGAAATTATTCAACGGCACGCCATCCACCAGAATTTCGCCGGAATCCGGGCGCTGCATACCGTTCATCAACGACAGTAGCGTGGTTTTTCCGCTGCCGCTTTCTCCGCGAATGGCGATGGACTCCCGCGCCGCGATGGTCAGCGAAAGATTGGAAAACAACTCGGTATCCGTGCGACGGCTTTGTCCCCCGCCATGGATATGGCTGGTGGTCAGAGGCACATTGGAGACCAATTGGGCATCTTCGTGGGTCAACGTGACATTGCGTAACTCTAAAGAGTTTCCAATCGGCGGAATCGCCGGCTTCCCCTCATCGGCCTCATAGGGCATATTGAGCACAGCGTTCAAGCGCTCATGCGCCGCAACGAAGGACTGGTAGCGCATCCACACGGCTAAACCGCGCCGCAGCGGTTGCAATGCCCGCACCGAAAGCATCATGCATGCAGCCAGACCGCCGGGCGTCATTTTTCCGCTGATTACCAGCCACGAACTGGTAAAAACCACCCCGACGATCATGACCTGGGAAAACAGGATACCCATATTTCCTGCCAACGTGTTACCCCGCGCCAACGCTTCGCCGAGTTCGGAACTGGCTTCCTGCAAACGCTCGTAACGGCGCAGCATCAGCGATTCCATGGTCAGCGTCTTCACCGAATGAATGCCCGCCAGCACTTCCGACAAAAAGCCCAAGCGACGGTCATCCAGCACATTACGTTGCTGGACCTGCTTGCGCATCCAGTTGCCAAAGTAATAGATGAGGTAGGTAAACAGCAAAAGGAGGAAAACCGGCACGGCCACCAGCCAGCCGCCGATGATGTAGATCAACGCCAGAAAGATCGCCACGAAGGGGAGATCGAACAACACCAGCAAAGCCTGACCGGAATAGAAGTCGGCCACCTTGGCTGCGGCCAGTATCCGCTCGGCGTGGGCACCCGGCTCTTCACGCTGGTAGCGCTGCAACGGAACCCGCATCAAGCGCTCCAGTGCGGCAACACTGGCTTTGTGCTCAAAACGTGCCCCCAGCCAACTGGTGACCAGCCCATTCATTGCGCGCAAGACCTCTTCCAGAATCAGCGCAAGCACCACCCCGACAACCAGGAAGGTCAACGTCTCGATCGACTGGTTTACCACTACGCGGTCAAGGATCTGGAGTATCGCCAGGGGAAGCGCCAGCGCCAGGATGTTGGACAAGAAAGTCGACAAACCCAGCCCCGGTAGCACCCGACGCAAATCGGGCGAGCGGAATACCTGGCGCAACGCGCTCTCCGCATAGCCTCCAGCTTGGTTCTTGTTGCCCGGCGTTTCCCGAGCGGGGATCGAAAGTGTTCTTTCCATGTTATTCCATGACCAAACAGTCTATTGCCCGACGCAGCAATGGGTGGGTGAATGACAGGTATCCATCGGCACTCCTTGACAGAACGCCCGCCGTCATTGCGTGCTCCAGCTGTGGGCGCAAGGATTCGGCCGTTTCGCCCAGGATTTCCGCAACTTCATCAAGGGTTGCATCAACGGGGTTGCGGGCTACCGCACGGAGAAAATGACGATCCAAAGACAAACTGTCCAGACGTGCAGTGACCACTACCAACAGCGGCAATGCCAGCAGTTCCACATCGTGATGCCGCGCCAATTCAACGGCGAACAGCGGTACGCCCGCCGCCTCACTGGAAATATCCTGCACCTCGCTCGCTCCTGCCTTGGCGGCATCCTTGCCCAATGACTCGCGCACCAAGGCATGAATGGCGTCTGCGGACAGGCGGCGCAGATTGATCGACTCGGCAGGATGGCTGCCACTGCCGATCACCCCTCTGCGGCCCGAGAAAATCACCAGCTTTCCATTCGCGACCGCCTCGGCGCCTGCAGCAGACAATAGATCCTGCTGCTCTCTGGTCAGCAAATGAAAGTCATCGAGAATCGCCAGTTCGGGCGGGCAAACCGGCTTGGCGCGTAGATGCGCCGAAACTTCTTCCACGCCACAATTTGCCCGTTTTCCGCTATCGTAAAGACCGCTTCCCAGCACCGCCGGCAAGCAACGGAAATATTTCGCCTGCCCACCCAGGCTTAGGCAATGCTGCAAGACTTCATCGCAAAGACGGGTTTTACCCATCCCCATCTCGCCTTCGACATGGATTAACCCGCCATTCCCTTTCGCCGCCTCGCTCATCGCCGCATCCAGCGTCGCTAATTCATCGGCACGGCCGAACAGGGGGTGGGCGCGTCTCGTCCCAGTCCAATGCAGGTTCTCGAGTTCGGAAAAAGCCATGACCGGCGTAACTTCCTGGGATCTGCCGATGCCGAACACGCCGATCAAATCCAGGGTGGCGACGTCGAATGAGAGACAGCCTGGGGGCGTGTTGTTCAGCAACTCCCGGGCCGAAGCGATAACTGCACTGGCGATGGCTTCCCCCGTCCAGCCACCGAAGCGTTTCATGCTCGCAATCGCCAGCCCGGCGCTCACGCAGCCCCGCATTTTTTCCGCCATGCCGGCGTCTGCGGCCAGCAAGTCGCTGTACACGGCCCGCGCGGTTTGCAGGGCAATGGCCAAATCATATTCGGTTACCCGCTGGATACCGAAAATCACATCCCCGGCATTCCCCTTACGCGCCAGAAAAACCGCATCGTTAGACGAAGCCAGGGCCACCAGGGCGCCATGCATCAGCCTTACCGCCAGCTGACTGGCATCTTCAGGCAGCGCAACACTCAGCACCACGCAGGGTCTGCGCTCGAGCAAACCGTCCACGCTCAGCTTCGAGCCATGATTTTCCTGTTCGTGCAGGATGTCCATGCCGCGCGATACGGCCATGGCACGATTGGTCACATTCAGCTTCTTGAAAAGCGCAACAATATGTTGCTTGACCGTGCCGACACCGATATCCAATTCCCGCGCGACTTCCTTGTTGACCTTGCCCGCTTGCAAAAGCTTAAGGATTTGGCGCTGACGCTGGGTCAGGTCGGGCTGGGCTGCTGCTTTAGGATTGCCGCTCATGACTGACGGCCTTTCCCTTCTTTGGATAGGCTTTTTTCGTCAGCCGCGCGTGGCGGAACCGTAATCAAATTGAAATCGCCTTTCCCAGCCAGCGACTGCACCGAAACGACCCGGCAGCGTTGCATACCTGCGCGCAGCGTAGCGCAGAGCGCTTCAGCCGATTGGTTGCCGTGAAATTTGGCAATGAACAAGCGGAACATCGCAGCGCGTTCCTCCCCCCCATCATCCACCCGCCCCTGCTGGCGGGGCAGCAATGTACGGTTTTCCATCTGGGTGGGGAAACGGCTACGCAAGTCCCTCCATGCAGCAGTGACAGCGGCACGTTCATGCAAGCCCGACATCTCAACCAGCCAATAATCCCCGGGTTCGCGCAACTGATTTTCCGACCAGTCGATGCCATCGGTCTGAGACCGGCTGGGCAAGGTCGCCGTGAGCATCACGTCGACCCGATCGCTCAGCTGACGAGCGTTATTCAGTTCTGTGTTCAAGGAAGACGCCTGCGGCGCATTCGCTGTAACATCTATGCCAGCCGCCAGACTTTCAGACTGATTTTGCGGCGCATCGTTTTCCGCCTTCGACTGCGGTTTCGTCGCGGTCAGAATCACCCCATAATCGATCTCGGCGGTCAACGATGTCGGCCGCACCCCATCGCCAGGCAACACTATCCCCTGCGAAACACCCCCGCCCAGCGCGCTAAACAAGCCAACCAGCCCGCGATAGCGTTCCATGCGGGCGTTGTACCATTCATCCAGATTGCGATGATAGGTGCGCTCGGTATCAAGCACCACCAAGTAATCCACAGCACCGGCCATATAGGATTCCTGACTGAAGTCCCAGGCGCGGCGCGCCGAATCGGTTGCCACCCGTTGCGCATCCAGTCGGCTCCCCATCAAGCGGATGGCGCTCAGGGAATCATCGACTTCACGCACCGCGTCATAAACCACCCGCACATAGGTTTCCACCAACTCTTCATGCACCGCCTGGGCGAAATCTACTTCTTTGGAACGTTTTCCGTTATCGAATATGCTTATCGAGAGATTGGCGATAGCGTTCCAGAACAACGCATGGGGCTGGAACATCTGCGACAAATAGGCACTGCCATAACCCACCTGCGCGGTCAGATCCAAAGGCGGAAGCACCCGCGCCCGCGCCACATCGATGTCGGCATCGGCCGACAGCAGCCGCGACTCCACCACGCGCACGTCAGGTCGGCGCAACAGCAATGCCGACGGCACACCGGGCAGCACGGCCGGAAAATTGACCGAATCGAGTCCACCATCGGAAAGTTTCAACACGCCCGGCGTGGCACCCGCCAAGGAGGTCAAACGATTCAGCACAACCTCGCGCTGCTGCGCCAGCACCGGGATAGTCGCCCTGACCGAATAGACCGCCGCTTTTTGTTGCTCCTTTTCGGTAACGGTGGCATCCCCTTTTTCCAGACGCGCATCCACCGCCGCGAGCATTTCGCTCAGCGCCTTTTCGGTCTCGCGCGCAACCCTCAAGCGGTCGTTAAGCGACAGATATTCCACGTAGGCAACCGCCACACTGGCAACCACATTACGCTGCACATCGTCGCGCTGAAAAGTCGCCCGCCACAACTGAAGCTCGGCGGATTCGACCTGCGCAGATAGCTCTCCCCATATATCGGGCCGCCAATCACCGCGCAGGCTGACCTGGTAGGTTCGGCGGGATTTTATTTGCCGCCTTGATCAACCGTCCCGACACCGCCAGACGGCGCCTCTATCTTGGCCTGGGCCGGCAAGGAAATTTCTGGAAGCCTGGGCGCCCCCGTCACTTCAAGCCGCGCCCGGCTTTGCGCAATGCGCCAAGCCGCGATCCGCAAATCGGGATTATTGGCCAGCGCACGATCCATCAAGGCGTCCAGTTCAGGACTTCCCAGAAGGCGCCACCACTCGGCCAGCACCCCACTCAAGGCAAATGATGGCTCAGGCGAGGAAATCGGGGGAACCGCAGACTTCTTGGAATTGGTCACATCGATGACCGCCGGCGCTTTCGTATACTGAGCGGGAAGCGGCACCATTGGCACATTGTAGTGATCGCGCTTGGCCGCGCAACCGGTCAGCACCAGGAAACACAACGCAACGAGCGCCACGTTGCGCAACGCGGGATAGCAATGATATTTCTGTATGTTTGGAAACATGGTTTATAAGATCGCCATACAAAATACCGAAATCTTCATTTCGCCTCTTCCATCAAAAAGTCTAACTGCCTGCTCCCTCCGAACTTACCCTTGGCCGCGCTTCCCCGAACCTTCTTGGGGGAAATATCGATAGTTTCCAGAATGCTTTTGAAATCAATTTTTCGCTCCGCCATCTCGCCCATCAGCACCGCCACAATCGCCCAATGAGACGGCACTTCCCCCTGCGTGGCATAGTTAGTCACCGAATTGCAGTTGAGCTTCACCAAGTCGGCAAACTGCTTCGAAGTCAAACCAGCCTTGCCTAGCTGTCGGCGGAACTCTTCATATGTCATTTACACGACTCTTTATATGCACTTCATTATGAATATGTCATAAACCCTTATTTATAATTATATTTTTTGGCTTTAATGAAGTCAACACATTCTTTAGTTATTTTTCTTGACAAATCTATTTGTCAACGCAATTAATTTATGTGTACGATTTATGTAGGGGTTTTTGATGTTAACCACATATTCCCGGCGTATCCACTCACAAAATCTCACCGCCCGCTCACCACAGCGGGCGTTACGCTTGATCAATAATATTTGAGGAACAACAAGGTTAAAGGGTCGCGAAACCGCCCTACGCCATGGGAGTTTCCAGGCGAAGGCAAGCAATCGGAAAGCAAGCAATAGATTGCTGACGGGCAAAAACAGAATTTTGCGCAGACTAGCCTACGACAGGGACGGGCTATAGGCGCAGCAGGATTTGAGAGGATGAAATAACGGCCGTTTTCGGGACGGTTTTTCGTTCAGCAGTGGAGACTATTTCGCGGCAGGGCAGGTCAAAACGAATTCCGCGCCGCCTTCGACATTGCGCGCCTCGATTTTGCCGTCCATGCTGTCCTCGATGATCATTTTCGACATGTAAAGGCCGATGCCGGTACCCTTATGTTTGGTGGTGAAATAGGGTTCGAAAATTTTCGCCAGCATATCGGCCGGGATGCCGCCGGCGTTATCACGCACGATGACGCAAGCTTGCTCGCCGACACGGACGACGCGAATGTGGATCACGCCGTTGATGGCATTATTGGCGACCAGCGCGTCCTTGGCATTATTCAGGATGTTCAGCAGCACTTGCGAATAGTCATTGGGGTACCCATAGGCGATGACATCATCCCCGGCTTCGATTTGCGCCTGGATGTGGTAGTCGCGCAAGCTGGCCGAAAGGATGTCGAGGGTACCCTGTATCCCCTGTTTCACACTAAAAGCAACTTTTTCCTTGTCGGGCTTGAAGAAATTGCGGAAGTCGTCGATGGTGCCGAACATCTCGTGAATGATCTGCCGCCCTTCAATGGTCGACTGCACCAGCATCTGCGGATCGAGCTCGTGGAATTTTTGCGCATCCTTGATGTTGGCGAGCAGCAAATCCAGGGCATTCAACGGCTGGCGCCACTGGTGCGCGATGTTGCCGATGATTTCGCTGGTGGCGGCAAGGCGCGAGCGCTGCATGAATTTGCGTTCCTGCTCCATGATTTTGCCGACTTCTTCCGCAACGCGCTGCTCCATGACGTTTTTGAGCTGGTTCAGCGACTCGTCGGCACGCTTGCGCAACAGTGCAATGCTGGCCAGATGTTCGGCGCGGCTGCCTTCCGCCTTGGCGTTTGCTTGCGTCGCACGCTGTTGCAGGGTTTCGTTGAGGTTCGCCAACATTTCGTCGGAGCGCTTGCGCCGAATGGCGACGCCGGCCAAATGAGCGGCGCGGCTACCGGCCTGCAAATCGAACGGTGTCGGTTGGTAAGTAGCACGGTAATAAACGGCAAAAATGCCGAGCAAGTCTTCCTTCTCCGAATAAATCGGCGTCGCGCAACATGCTGCCAGATCGTGGCTCAGCGCCAGTTTTTTGTAATCGGCCCACAGCGGGTCGTGAGCGATGTCGGTGGAAATCACCTGCCGCCCGGTAAAGGCGGCCGTAGCCCAGGAAGCGGCAGCCGGACCGATGGCAACCCCGTCGATAGCTTGATTGTAGTCGTCAGGCAAACTGGGTGCGGCGCCGTGGCGCAAGTGGAGGCCATCCTTGTCCAGCAACATAATGGCACACAGCGATTCATCGAGAATCTCCTCCATGCCGCGACACAGCAGATCCAGGATCGCGCTCAGACTCGCGTGACCGCAGACAATTTCCAGCGCATGGTTCTCCAATTTCAGCAAGCGCTCGGAACGGCGACGTTCGGTCACATCGCTGGCGATGGCATAGACCCCCTGAACATCGCCTGCCTCGCTCCAATACTCGGTAATGTTGTACAGCACTTCGGTGACCCGACCGTTGGCATTGCACATAACTAGCGGGTAATCGCGCACGAAACCGTCGGCGAAGGCCTTCCGGTAACCCTCGCGCGCCTTGTCCGGCTCAGTGAAATAAGCGCAGAAATCGCTGCCGACGAGTTGTGTACGCGCCACACCGGTAATGCGCTCGGCCGCCTGGTTGGCAGCAGTGATAAAGCCATCCGGGCTGATGGTGAGCAAAGGATCGAGATTGGCCTCGATCAGATTGCGTGGATAGAACGAAGGAAGCTGTTTTTCCGCTTCCGCTTCCGCTTCCGCCACGCCGCCTGAACGGCGCGACCTGCCGTAGGAAAAGAAAACCATGACGGCAACCAGCACTGCCAGCGCCGTACCGTCGATCAGCGCATTGCGGCGCCAGTCGGCCAGAATATCCGATTTTGCCAATCCCGCTTCGACATAGAGCGGCAGGTCGCCGACCTGGCGAAAGCTGAATACGCGCTCCACCCCGTCCACTGAAGATGCGCCGGAATAAGTCGCGCCGTGCGGCGTTTTCCGCAGATGCGCTTCAAGCTGGCTGCCGGCCAGCGTTTTACCGCGTACCGCCGGGAAGCGGGCGAGCATGGCGGCTTTGTCGTTCAGCAAGGTCAGGCTGGCGTTCTTGCCTGGATTGAGTGAAGCGTAAAAACCTTCAAAGTACGCCAGGCTGATAGTCGCTGCCGCGATGCCGGCAAAGCTGCCATCGGGATTGTTCAGACGCCGGCTGAGGATGAAGTTGCGGTCGAGACCGCCGGGCTCCTGCGCCGCCTCGGACAGGGTCAGACCGAGATTCGGATTGTCGCGATGGCCGGTAAAGTAAGCTTCATCGCCGAGGGAAAGGGGGGAAACGATACCGCCACCCTCCGCAAGGGTATACAGGGTATACAGCACATGCCCGTCAGCCTTGACGATACGCAAGGATTGAAGTTCGGGCTGTTTAAGCCGGAGCGTCAGCAAGTAGTTGCTGATTCTTTGAGGATTTAACCACTTATCTCCATATCCGGGCGAAAATTCATCGACCAGACGATTCAGCACCAGGTCGGTTTTTTGGAGCGTGGCAGCGGCATGATGTTCGACGGCGAACGCGAGATTTTGGCTGTCGGTCGCGGCATTGGCCAGCTTGTCGTCGTAACCGCGCTTGAGGTTGAGCGCAAAGGCCACCACGATGCCGAAAATAACGATCAGCCCGACTGCCGGCCAGATTTTGCGATGTGGGAAAATATCTTTAATATTCATTGTGCGTACGTCGGATGCCGTTTCCAGCCTGCCCGTCCGACCATGACACGCCGGATGAAAAACGGATGAGATCAAGCGACGGCAACTATACCAGCGATTTCCCAATCAATGAAACGCTGCTATCCGCATAGGAAGATTAATTTCAGATAGAATACAAAACAGCCATGACTATTGTTGCTGTCTTCAATCAAAAAGGCGGGGTGGGAAAAACCACTACCGCGCTCAATCTTTCCGCCGCCTTGGCGCGGCGGGGACGCGCCCCCTACGGCATCGACCTCGATCCGCAAGCGCAATTCAGTTCGATTACCGGGGTCACCGCCGATTCCAGCGACGACACGGTATACAGCCTGTTCCAGCGCAACCGTCCGCTACATGAACTGGTGCGGCTATCGGCTTCCGGCATCGGCATCATTCCGGCACATATCGAACTATCCAAGGTGGATACGCTGTACGGCAAGGGCTACAACATCGTCAACAAGCTGAATAGCGGCCTGCAAGCGGAGAAAAAAGAAGGGGAAAATATCCCCTGGGTCATCGACTGCTGCCCGCTGATCGGCGTGCTGTCGCTCAATGCAATTTTTGCCTGCGATTGCCTGGTCATTCCGATCTCGGCGGATTACCTGTCCACCAAAGGTGCGATCCAGATCGAAAAAACCCTCAAGGCGCTCGAGCAAGTGCTGAAGCGCCGCGTCAACCGCCGCTACCTGCTCACCCGCTTCGACTCGCGGCGCCGCATGGCATGGGATGTGGCGCGCATCGTCGAAGAAAAATTCGGCAACGAAGTATGCCGCACCCGCATCGCGGAAAATGTCAGCCTGGCGGAAAGCCCCGCAGTGAACAAAACCGTTTTCGAACACGCCCCTACCAGCAGGGGTGCGCATGATTACGACGCGCTGCTCGACGAATTGATCGCTGACGGTTTTATTGCCTGACCCAACACGCCGTCTGCGGCGCTGATCCACCGCTCAATGATATTTGGCGATCAATGTCAGCAGATCCTCGACAAACATTGCCTGGCCGGACTTGTCCTCGGTTTTTCTGACATCGCAGCGCGTCACCTCGCAATTGCGATACATCTGGTGCAACTTCCGTTCGGCATCCGGCTGATCCCGGCCCGCGATAAGAATGCTCTCGACCTTTTGTCCGTCGCGAGTTTTCAATGAGAAATCGAATTTCAACATAGCCACCTCCAGGTAAATCATGCGAGTTTTGGACTTGTCTTACAAACAACATGACAAAACATTCGCAATACTTTATTTATAAAGCAATTACGGCATAAACATGATTTTCCTTTAACCTGGCACAACAAATTCCCGCCGTTCTTCGGGAAACAGTAGAATATTCATTTTCTTAAGGCTCCCCCATGATCCTGATCCTGACACCCGATGTTCGAACCGACAGTAGCGAATTCCGGCAATTGACCGCCCATCTGGAACGCTTGCCGAACATCAAGACGCGTATCCATCAGGAGCACGGCCAGCAGCAAACACTGACCGAAATCTACCTGATCGGCGATACCGCAGCGCTATCCCTGGAAGACATGCAAAGCCTGCCGGGCGTCGAGCGGGTGGTGCGAATTTCCGAGGAATACCGGGTGTTGGGACGCCACAAGGATGACCAGCGCCCGACCCATTTCGACTACAACGGCGTGCGTTTCGGCCAGGACACGCTCAACGTGTTCGCCGGCCTGTGCGCGGTGGATACGCAGGAGCATGTCGAACTGATGATGAAGGCGTTGCAGGAGAACGGCCAGGTGTGCACGCGCATGGGCGCCTACAAGCCGCGCACCAGCCCCTATGCCTTCCAGGGACACGGCAAAGCCTGTCTGCCGTGGGTATTCGAACTGGCAGGCAAATACGGCATCAAGGTGATCGCGATGGAAATCACCCACGAATCGCATGTCACGGAAATCCGCGAGGCGCTGGAAAAAACCGGCAATCCGACCGGTGTGATGCTGCAAATCGGCACACGCAATACGCAGAATTTCGAACTGCTGAAAATCGTCGGCCGCCAGCAGGAATTTCCGGTGCTGATCAAGCGCGGCTTCGGCATCACCCTCGACGAATCGCTTAATGCCGCCGAATACCTGGCCTCGGAAGGCAACCGCAAGGTGGTGTTCGGGCTGCGCGGGATGAAGACCAACATGGGCGACCCGCACCGCAACCTGGTCGATTTCGCCCATGTTCCGGTAGTCAAGCGCCTCACCCGGATGCCGGTGTGCGTCGACCCCTCGCACTCGGTCGGCACTCGCAACCGCGCCCCGGACGGCATTCTCGACATCATGCACGCCGCCATGCAGGGCGTGATCGCCGGCGCCAACATGATCCTGGTGGATTTCCACCCGGCGCCCGCCAAGGCACTGGTGGACGGCCCCCAGGCATTGCTGATGGAAGAACTGCCGCTGTTCCTGGAAGACGTGCGCATCGCCCGCGAGGCTTACCAAAAGCGGGTGGCGCTGTTCGGCGCAAAGCTATAACCGCTATGGTTTAGCCGCCTGCGCTCTTTCCCACCCCTGCCGGGCGAATTGGACCAATGGCGAATCCGGGTATTTGGCGCTGAAAAAATCGTAAAGCGACACGGCCTCGGCGAACTTGCCGGACTCCTCGGCGACACTGGCGACATGCAACAGTTTCTTCTGGGCCTTGACTGCGTCGCCCTCGGCGATGGCGCTTTCATGCAGGCACCAGCCGGCATCGAGCACGGCGCCCTGGTTCAACAGGATATTGCCGACAACTTCCAGGGTCTGCGCATTGAGTCCAAGGGCGGCACGTTCCTTGGCGTAACCGCGAAACAGCATCACCCCGATTTCGCTGAAGCTGTCGCGCACCGCCTGGGTAATCGCATTAGCCGCCATCTTGAGCGCTTTGTCGCCCTCCCCGGCTTTTTTGTAGAGCAAAGACAACTCGGCAGCCGCATGGGGATCGCGGGGACGAATGGCAAGCTTGCCTTCGGCTCTGGCGATCTCGTCGGCTAGCCTGTCGGCGGGCAAGGCGCGCACCTTCGCCAGAATTTCCTCGAACAGCGGCTTTTTTTCGAGGATCGGCGGCGGCTCGACGGCGAGAGACGGTTCGGGCCGGTAATTAACCGGGGGAGCCGGTTCATGCGCTTGGGTATCCCCGTCACTCGCGTCCAGCCCCTCTTCGCCTGCCACAAAAGCGCCGCACAGGCGACCGAGCAGGATCGGCGTAGCAGCGAACGACAACAAGTAGAGAAAACCTGAAACAGCCGCTCCGGCCTGCAAGGATAGCTTGAAAGCAAAGAAAACGATGATAGCGAAGGGAAGCAGATACACCCCGAAAAACACCGCCATGCCGCCGATCAAACCAGCGTAGAAAACCGGCAAATCGGCGCCGCGAACCGACAGCAGCCAACTCCAACTCTCGCGGCTCAAGACCTCCGCCAAGGTATTGGCACGGGTCGCCACGATCAGGCACAGGGTCGGCATCAACAGGAATAACAGCCCCACCACCGGCAACAACAGCACAGCGGCGCCTCCCTGCAGCAACTCGAACGGTGAAGGCGCGACCGACTGTAGCCGTCCGCCCCCTTCCAGCATGACATCCGTGGGAAACAACGCCATCATGGCAAAAAACAGGGTTTCCCGGTCCAACGCCAGATATACGATCAAGGCCAGCGGAATACACCAAGCCAGGGTCAGCACCAGATAACGGCCGACGAACCCTATCAGTTCGCCTCCATCCGCCCCGCCGAAAAATCCGCTGTCGAAGGAGCCTTGCCTTGCCGGCAGGGCGAAACGCCCGATGATTGCAACGTAGACGATAAACATAGCGGGCGCGGCAAGAATTTGGGCGTTGCCCTTCAACAGCGTAGCCGCGTAGCCCAAAACAGCAAAGACGATCAGTACCGGCAACGCCGAGAAAAAAGTAGTGGGGAGCAGGAAGCTGCATGTTACTTCCCCCGCCATGCCGCGAAAACGTGAAATATCTTCCATCTCTGCTCCTTTCGTTCGCATGCCACAATCATTCCATTCTGGCGTATATTTCGGGTGTTTGCACACCTACAGGATCACCCGATGAATTCCCCGCGCTTATTTTACGCCCTTGCCTTCATGCTGATGCTGACTGCTTGCGACAACTTGGCACCGCCGCCGGAACTGCGGCGCGGCGTACAATTGATCCGCTGGATGACAACCCCTGAGCAGCTGTCCAGATCCATGTATAGCGCGATCCAGGACGGCAAAGCCTCGACTTTCGTAAGCTTTGTGTTCTCCAGCATGGGCGCCGCGGAATGGCCGGAATCGGAAGAAGCCGCAGAACACGACCCAATGATCAAGGAGCAGGCAGCGGCGGCACGGCTGCCGCTCTCGCCGAAAGGTGTGGCCTTCGTCGCCAATGCGCCGAACCCTGCTAAAGGCAGGCAAATTGTGCTGAAGGCCGATGACGCACGAGAAATGATCATCGTCGAGGCTTACGACCATCCCTCGCAAAAACCGTTAGTAGTGGAAGAAATTCCCTTGCCGAAGGTCAAACCGGCGCCGGGCGTAGCTGAATTGGCGCGTGGCGCGGCGGAAACCGGAATGTCAGCCAAAATGCGCTAACCCAGGTGGCGTCAAACCAAGCCGCGCGCCAGATCGCCCCGGATATCCGCCACCGATTCCAGTCCCACGGCAATGCGCAGCAAACCGTCGCCGATACCGGCGGCGGCGCGCTGTTCGGGCGACAAACGGCCATGGGTGGTGGTGGCGGGATGGGTCAGGGTGGTTTTGGTGTCGCCCAGATTGGCGGTGATCGACACCATGCGGGTGGCGTCCACCACCCGCCAGGCGGCTTCCTGGCCGCCTTCGACCGCGAAGGCGACGATGCCGCCGCCGCTTTTCTGCTGATGCTTGGCCAGCGCGAACTGGGGATGCGAGGGCAGGCCGGGGTAATAGACGCGGCTCACGCGCGGCTGCTGCTCCAGCCATAACGCCAGTTCCAGCGCATTGCGCGAATGCGCTTCCATGCGCAGCGCCAGCGTTTCCAATCCTTTCAGGATGATCCACGCGTTGAAGGCGGAGAGCGTCGGCCCGGCGGTGCGCAGAAAGGCGTAAACCGGCTCCAGCATTTCCTTGCTGCCCAGCACTGCGCCGCCCAGCACCCGGCCTTGCCCATCGAGATACTTGGTGGCGGAATGGATCACCAGATCCGCTCCCAGATCGAGCGGGCGTTGCAGGATGGGCGTGCAAAAGCAGTTATCGACCGCCAGCCTGGCACCGGCCTGCCGGGCGATTTTTGCCAGTGCGGCGATGTCGCATATCTCGGTGAGCGGGTTGGACGGCGTTTCGACGAAGAACAGCTTGGTATTCGGCTTGACCGCCGCCGCCCAGGCCGTCGTGTCGGTCTGCGAAACGAAGCTGGTTTCGATGCCGAAACGCCCGAGAATATTGGTGAACAACTGCACGGTCGCGCCGAACAGGCTGCGCGACGCCACCACATGGCCGCCGGCCGACAGCAGCCCCATTGCGCAGGCGAGGATGGCGGACATGCCGCTTGCGGTCGCCACGCAGCTTTCCGCCCCTTCCAGCGCCGCCAGGCGCTCCTGAAAAGCCGAGACGGTGGGATTGGTGAAGCGCGAATAGATGTTGCCGGGTTCCTTGTTGGCAAAGCGCGCGGCGGCCTCGGCAGCGCTTTTGAAGACGAAGCTGGAGGTCAGGTACAACCCTTCGGAATGTTCGTTGAACTGGCTGCGCTCGATGCCGGCGCGGATTGCCAGGGTTTCCAGATCGTATTGTGGTTCGTCCATGTTTTCTCGCCTCCAATAAAAAACCCGATCAGCTTGAACTAGATCGGGTTTTCCCTCTCTTTAGCTGGATTTTTATAGCGCCCGCAAGCTGATCTCAAATCGGCGCTTTTTATGAAATTACTCCCCGCTGGCGGCGCTGTCAACCGGCGTGACGTTCCCCGCTCAGATTCAGGTCGAGTTGGCGGCTGGAAGAGGTCTCGGACGATGCGCCGGCGCAACGGTTGCCTTCCACCGCCGCGAGGTATTCCGCGCTGATGTCGCCGGTGATGTACTTGCCGTCGAAACAGGAAGCGTCGAAGCCGCTAATTGCCGGATTAGTTCCCCCCACGTCGCGCACCAACGCATCGATTTCCTGGTAGATCAACGCATCGGCGCCGATCTCGCGGGCGATTTCCGGGTCGGAACGGTTGGTTGCCAGCAACTCTTCGCGGGTCGGCATATCGATACCGTACACATTGGGGAAACGCACCGGCGGCGCGGCGGAGGCGAAAAACACTTGGCGCGCCCCGGCATCGCGCGCCATCTGCACGATCTCCCGGCTGGTGGTGCCGCGCACGATGGAGTCATCCACCAGCAGCACGTTCTTGCCCTGGAATTCGACGCCGATGGCGTTGAGTTTCTGGCGCACCGATTTCTTGCGCATCGCCTGCCCCGGCATGATAAAAGTGCGACCGATATAGCGGTTCTTGATGAATCCTTCGCGGTACGGCAAGCCCAGCTGGTTGGCGAGTTGCAGCGCGCTTGGGCGGCTGGTGTCGGGAATCGGGATGACCACGTCGATCTTGAGATGGCCGAAATGGGTACGGATTTTTTCCGCCAGGCTTTCGCCCATGCGCAGCCGGGTTTCGTATACGGAAACGCCGTCGATCACCGAATCCGGGCGGGCCAGATAAACGTACTCGAAAATACACGGATTCAGCGTCGGGTTTTCGGCGCATTGCTGGCTGTGGAAATTGCCCTCCATGTCCACCAGCACCGCTTCTCCGGGCGCTATGTCGCGCATCAGCTTGAAGCCCAGCACGTCGAGCGCCACGCTCTCGGAAGCCACCAGGTATTCCGCGCCCTGTTCGGTATCGTTGCGACCCACCACCAGCGGGCGGATACCGAAGGGGTCGCGGAAGGCCAGCAGGCCGTAGCCGGCGATCATCGCAACCACTGCGTAAGCGCCCCGGCAGCGCCGATGCACCCCGGCCACGGCGGCAAAAATAGCCGCGGGCGTGAGACGGTGGTTGCTGGTATTGCCGTGCAGTTCGTGCGCCAGCACGTTGAGCAGCACTTCCGAATCGGAACTGGTGTTGACGTGGCGCAAATCGAGGCGGTACAAGTCCTGCTTGAGCTGGTCGGTATTGGTCAGGTTGCCGTTATGCCCGAGCACGATGCCGAACGGCGAATTGACGTAAAACGGTTGCGACTCGGCAGAGGAATAAGCGTTACCGGCGGTCGGGTAACGCACGTGGCCGATGCCCATGTTACCCAGCAGGTTGCGCATGTCGCGGGTGCGGAACACGTCGCGCACCAGGCCGTTGTCCTTGTGCATGTGAAACGTGCTGCCCTCGGCGGTAACGATACCCGCCGCATCCTGGCCGCGATGCTGAAGCACCTGCAGGCCATCGTAGAGCAACTGGTTGACCGGGGTTTTTGCGACTACACCGAGAATTCCGCACATAAATCCGCCACTTAGACTTAGATTAATCGTAACTAATTCGTTTCGCCAGTTCGACCGGCAGCCACGGTTTGACCACCACCACAAACGCCTCGAACGGCGAACTCAGCATTGCATTGCGCCAGAACCCTTGCCGCGGCAGCGGCGTCAGTCCCGCCGCCAACACCAGCACCAGCACGATCAGCAAACCGCGCGCCAAGCCGAACAGCGCGCCCAAGCCGCGATCCACCGCGCCCATGCCGAGCTTTTTCACCAGTTCTGCCAGCGCAATGGTCAACAGGGTCGCCACCAGCAACGTACCGAGGAACAAGGCCACAAAGGCCGCCAGCAAACGCAAGGTTTCGTTCGGCACGGCTTCGGGCAAGAGCGGCGCCAGCGGCACCGAATAATTCACCGCCACCCAGAACGCCGCAGCCCACCCCGCCAGTGCCAGCGCTTCGCGCACCAAACCACGCATCACGCTGATCAGGATGGAGACACCGACGATCAACAAAACCGCGTAGTCGAAAGCTGTCATATACCGACTAGGGTTTGGGTACTACGTCGCCGACAATATCCACCGCCTTGAGGCGTTCGCGCACCGATTCCGCCTCGCGGCGCGTGGCATAGATGCCGGCGCGCACGCGTATCTTGTCGCCGGAAGCGGTTTTCAACACATCCGAGTAGTTGCGAACCCCCATCGAGGTCAACTTGGCCTTCAACTGCTTGGCATTTTCCGGCTGGGAAAAAGCCCCCAGACGCACCACGAAACCACTCTGCGACAGCGCAGCATTCTCGGCGGATTTCACTGCCGACTTGGCTTTTTCTGCCGCCGGCGGGCTGACAGCCGGCTCAGCTTGTTTGACTTCCTTGGGCGCGGGTTTGACCGGCTCGACTGGCGCTGACTTGGCCATCACCTTCACCAATTCGACTGGCTTCTCCGGCTTGGCCGGTTCCGTCTTGACCAGCTCGGCCAAGGCGGGCTGGGCCGGCTTGGGTGCCTGTCCGCCGGGCAGCACCGTCAACGGCTGAACAGGAGGCGTTTCCAGCTTTGCCTCCGCATCGCCAGCTTGCGGAGCCGCCGGCGCGGGCTGCATCGCCGGGGCAATCTTCGGCACCAAGCTGACGGAGGGTTTGACCGGCTTGGCATCCTGCGAAGGAATGCTGATGGCGATGTCTTCCGCCACCGGTTTGGGTTCGTTATCCAGCACCATCGGCAAAAAGACCACCAGCCCGGTCACCAGCGTCACCGCCCCGATCAGCCGGTGCCTGGCACGCCGCCTGAGTTGAAATTCCTCATCGGTCATGGATGGGTTTGCCATGAAAAACCTTAGGGTTTAGGGTAGCGCAGCCGAACGCGCCGAACGACAACTCAGCACATCCGCTACTGTGTAAAAGGAGCCAAAGGCGGCTATTCTATCATCATCGCCGGCCATGTTACAGGCGCGCAGGTAGGCTGCGGCCACATCGGCAAACAGCAGCGCTTTCTCGGCAAGGTCTTCCGCTCGCAGCACCGCCAGCAGTTCCTCGGCGCTGGCCCCGCGCGGCTGGTCGATGCCGGCCAGCAGCCAGATGTCCACCACCCCGCGCAGATTGCGCACCACGCCGGCAATATCCTTGTCGCGCAGCATCGCGAATACCGCGATGGTTTTGCCGCTGGGCGGCAAGTTTCCCAGATTCTCCGCCAGCGCCAGCGCGGCGTGGGGATTGTGCGCCACATCGAGAATGATCTGAGGCCGCCCCGGCAACACCTGGAAACGCCCCGGCAACACTACCTCCAGCAATCCGCGCCGGATGTCGTTACGGCTCAGCGGCAGACGATCTTTTAGTTGCTCCAGTGCAGCCAGCGCAGCGGAGGCATTGACCAACTGGTAGCTACCGCGTAACGCCGGGAACGGCAATCCGTCGAGGCGCATGTCCTGCCCGCGAAAAGCCCATTGCCCGCTTTCCGCGCGACAGTCGAAATCCTTGCCGATTTGCAGCATCCGGGCGCCTATCTGTGCCGCATGGCCCACCACGCTCTGCGGTGGATTGCGTTCCGCATAAATCGCCGCCCGGCCTGTGCGAAAAATGCCGGCTTTCTCGAAACCGATGGCTGCCCGCGTATCGCCCAGATAATCGCAGTGGTCGATAGCCACGCTGGTAACCACGGCGCAGTCGGCAGAAAAAGCATTGACCGCATCCAGCCGCCCGCCCAGACCGACCTCGAGGACCACGACATCCGGCTTTTCACGAATGAACAGCCAGATTGCCGCCAGCGTGGCGAACTCGAAATAAGTCAGGGAAATCTCGCCGCGCTCTGCCTCGACCGCGGCAAAAGCCGCGCACAGTGCTGCATCGCCGGCTTCCGCGCCGTTCAATCGCACCCGTTCGTTGTAGCGCAGCAGGTGGGGCGAGGTGTACAAGCCGGTACGGTAGCCGCCGGCGCGCAAGATGCTTTCCAGCATCGCACAGGTGGAGCCTTTACCGTTGGTACCGCCGACGGTGATGATCGGACAGGAAAGAGCTAGCCCCATCCGCGCCTTGACCGCCAGGACGCGTTCAAGGCCGAGATCGACGGTTTTCGGGTGCAGGCTTTCGAGGTGGCGCTGCCAGCCTGGCAGGTCGGACCCGCCGTGCTCGACGCTAATTGAAGTCATGCAGATTGCGAAATATCAAGCTGCCACAGGCGGCAAGCGCATCATCATGCCCAACAAACTGGCGAGCCGGTCGCGCATCTGGCGGCGGTCGACGATCATGTCGATGGCGCCGTGTTCGAGCAGGAACTCGGCACGCTGGAAGCCTTCCGGCAAGGTTTCGCGCACTGTCTGCTCGATCACCCGCGGGCCGGCAAAACCGATCAGGGCATTGGGTTCGGCGATGATCACGTCGCCCAGCATGGCGAAACTGGCGGACACGCCGCCCATGGTCGGGTCGGTCAAGACCGAGATGAAGGGCAGGCGCGCTTCTGCGAGCTTGGTCAGCACGGCACTGGTTTTGGCCATCTGCATCAGCGAGGTCAAGCCCTCCTGCATCCGCGCCCCGCCGCTGGCGGAAACGCACACGAACGGCACATGCAATTCGAGTGCTGCCAGCACCCCGCGCACGAAACGTTCGCCCACTACCGACCCCATCGACCCGCCCATGAATTTGAATTCGAACGCAGCAACCACCAGCGGCAGGGTCTGGATGCTGCCCTGCATCACCACCAGCGCATCGGTTTCGCCGGTTTCGCGCTGGGCCTCGCTCAAGCGATCCGGGTAACGCTTGCTGTCCTTGAATTTCAGGCTGTCTATCGGCGCCACTTCGGCGCCGATCTCGATACGGCCCTCCGGGTCGAGCAAGATGTCGAGGCGCGCCCGGGCATTCAGGCGGTTATGATGGCCGCACTTGGGGCACACCTCCATGTTCTTGCCCAGATCGGAACGGTAGAGCACCGCCTCGCACGACGGACACTTGCTCCACAAGCCTTCCGGCATGGTCTTTTTGGCGCCTTCGGTCTTGCGTTGAATCTTGGGGGGCAGCAGTTTCTGGAACCAGCTCATGGTTTATCCTTGCTTGATATTAATGGCTACGCGCCATCGATAGCCTGGCGGAAGCCAGAGACCAAATTGTAAATATTGGTTGGCAATGTCTTCACGGTGGAATTTTCGACTTCCTGCACGATGCGGCTGCCGATCACCACCGCATCGGCGATTTGCGCCATCCGGCGCGCCGTTTCGTTATCGCGGATGCCGAAGCCGACGCCCACCGGCAGGTTGGCGGCAGCTTGAATTTGCGGAATTTTTGCGGCGACCTCGCCCAGATCGAGGGTGGCCGCGCCGGTCACGCCCTTCAGCGAAACATAGTAGATGAAACCGCGCGCCAGCTTGGCCACCTGTTCGACGCGCGCTTGCGGGGTGGTCGGCGACAACAGGAAAATCGGATCGATGCCGTGCCGTTCCAGGCAGGCCGCCCATTCCACGCTTTCCTCGGGCGGATAGTCCACCGTCAACACCCCATCCACCCCGGCCGCTTCAGCCGCAGCGGCGAAAGCCTCGTGGCCGATAGCCTCGATCGGGTTGGCGTAGCCCATCAGCACCACCGGCGTGGTTTTATTGCGCTTGCGGAATTCGGCCACCATCGCCAGCACGTCGCGCAGGCCCACGCCATGCTTCAACGCCCGCTCGGAAGCGCGCTGGATGGTCGGCCCGTCCGCCATCGGGTCGGAAAAAGGCACGCCCAGTTCGATGATGTCTGCCCCCGCTTCGACCAGCTTGCGCATCAGCTTGACGGTATGACGCGGCGCCGGATCTCCGGCGGTGATGAAGGGGATCAGGGCCTTCTTGCCCTGCGCTTTGAGTTTGGTAAAAGTCTGTTCTATGCGGCTCATGGTTCAATCTTCTTCAAAATAATCGCTGTCCAGCCGCTTCACCGTGTGAACCTCCTTGGTAGAAACACCCAGATCGTAGTTCATCATTATCGTTATGCGTACATCAGCCGGCCACGCGGTTCGGGAATGGGGTCGCCGAACTCTCGCGCCGTATCCAGCCACAGGTGCATGGCATCTTTCACGTTCGCCAGCGCGGATTCCTGCGTATCGCCATGTGCCATGCAACCTGGAAGTTCCGGTATTTCGGCAATGAATACTGCGTCCTCCTCGCTCCAATACAGGATGATTTCGTAACGTTCCATTATTCCTCCTTTGCCAGCCGGTACTTCAGGACAAGGTTGCGGATTTGTCTAACTTGATACTCCTTGGCGTTTGAACCTTCACGCTGGAGGTTGATTTTCTCCAGCACGCCCGCCTTTCTAAAGGTGTGGTGGCTGCCTCGTATCCGCATCTCAAAACCCATGCCTTCCAGCAGCCTGCATAAATCATCGAAAGAAATATTCCGATCACTGTTCCCCCGCAAAATTTGCAGCAACAGTTTTTCGTATTCCCCCATCGCTAGAACGTAATCCCCGACAGTTCCGCCACCGTCGCCATATCCTTGTCGCCCCGCCCGGACAGGTTGACCAGCAAGACCTGGTCGCGCGGCAGCGTGGGCGCCAGTTTGGCGGCATAGGCGAGCGCGTGGCTGGACTCCAGCGCCGGGATGATGCCCTCGAAATGGCACAGATCGTGGAAGGCGCTCAACGCTTCGCCGTCGGTCACCGCGACGTATTCGGCGCGCCCGCTGTCCTTGAGCCAGCAATGTTCCGGGCCGACCCCGGGGTAATCCAGGCCGGCAGAAACCGAGTGGGTTTCGATGATCTGGCCGTTGGCGTCCTGCATCAGGTACTGGCGCGCGCCGTGCAACACGCCAGGGGTGCCGGCATTCAACGGCGCCGCGTGGCGCCCGCTATCCAGCCCCAAACCGGCGGCTTCGACGCCGATCAGACGGACTTCCGGGTTCTCGATGTAAGGGTAGAACAGGCCGATGGCATTGGAACCGCCGCCGACGCAGGCGATCACCGCATCCGGCTGGCGCCCGGTCATTTCCGGCATTTGAATCTTGGCTTCCTCGCCGATCACCTTCTGGAAATCGCGCACCAGCATGGGATAGGGGTGCGGCCCTGCCGCCGTGCCGATGATATAAAAGGTGTTCTCGATGTTGGTCACCCAATCGCGCATCGCTTCGTTGAGTGCATCCTTGAGGGTTTTCGAACCGGATTCCACCGGCACCACTTTGGCGCCCAACAGTTTCATGCGGTAAACGTTGGTCGCCTGGCGCTTGATGTCCTCGCTCCCCATGTAAACCACGCACTCCAGCCCGTAGCGCGCCGCCACGGTGGCCGAAGCGACGCCGTGCATACCCGCGCCGGTTTCGGCGATGATGCGCTTCTTGCCCATGCGGCGGGCCAGCAGCGCCTGGCCGATGCCGTTGTTGATCTTGTGCGCGCCGGTGTGGTTGAGGTCTTCGCGCTTGAGGTAGATTTGCGCGCCGTCGAGATGCTCCGACCAGCGTTTCGCATGGTAGATCGGGCTGGGTCGCCCGACGTAATGTTTCAGTTCGCGGGCGAATTCGGCCTGAAAATCCGCATCGTCGCGACATGCCTCGTAGGCGATGCGCAACTCGTCCAGCGCCGCGATCAGCGTTTCCGCGACGAAAATCCCGCCGTATTGGCCGAAATGGCCGTGACCGTCGGGTAAATCATAATGACCCATTGCGTACTCCCTGCATGAACAAAGCGATCTTCGCCTCGTCCTTGATTCCCTTGGCGGCTTCCACGCCGCTCGAAACATCCACCGCCCAGGGTTTTACCCGGCGGATGGCCTCACCCACGTTTTCCGGCCCCAGCCCGCCCGACAGCACCAGCGGCACCGGCAAACTCGCCGGGATCAGCGCCCAGTCGAAGGACTGTCCGGTACCGCCGGGCTGCCCCTCGACGTAGGCATCCAGCAGCAACCCCTGAGCCCCAAGATAGCGGGTCGCGTATTCTACCAAATTCAGCCCGGCTTTGACGCGTACTGCTTTCAACCAGGGTACGCCGAAGCGCCGGCAAAATTCCGGCGCTTCATCGCCGTGGAACTGCAACACATCCGGGCGTACCCCGCCCAGCACCGCTTCCACCTCCGCCGCCGACGGATTGACGAACAACGCCACCGTGGTGACGAAGGGCGGCAAGGCGCGCGCAATCTCCTGAGCTTGCATAAGCAAAACATGTCGCGGGCTGGGCGGGTAGAACACCAGCCCGATCGCGTCGGCGCCGTGGCGCGCGCAGGCAAGTCCATCGGCGACACGGGTGATGCCGCAAATTTTGGCTCGCACCGTCATGAATTATTCTGGCTGAAATTATTTGTCACGAATTTACAAAAGCGATTGCAGACTAGAGAACGGTGATTTTACCTCGGAATGGGGAATTTCCCATTTTTCATCGTAACCCACGCCGGTCAGATACAGCCCGTCCGGCGCGAAGGTCGGTGCGGCCAGCCGCCGGTCGCGGCAATGCAGAATTTCGGCGATCCTGGCTGGCGGGTATCTGCCCTTGCCGACATACACCAGCGAACCGACCAAGTTGCGTACCATATGATGCAAAAAAGCATTGGCGCGCAAATGAAACAACAAAAACTCGCCGGATTGTTGAATATCCAGCTGGTGCAGGGTTTTAATCGGCGTTTTGGCCTGGCATTCGGCGGCGCGGAAAGCGCTGAAATCGTGTTCGCCGAGCAGGCAGGCTGCCGCTTCGCGCATCGCCGGGTAATCGAGCGGCGCATGAAACCAGCCGACCTTGCCATGCAACAGGCCGGGCCGCGCCGGGCGATTGAGCAGCACGTAGCTGTAACGCCGCTCCACCGCGCTGAAACGGGCATGGAACCCGTCATCGACCCGCTGCGCCCAGTTCACCGCCACGCCGTGCGGCAGGAAGGCATTGACGCCGCGCACCCAGGCGCTATCCGGGCGTTGCACCGCAGTATCGAAATGCACGACTTGGCTCAACGCGTGCACCCCGGTATCGGTACGGCCTGCCGTCACCACGCTCACCGGTTCGCCGGCAATGGCCGACAGGGCCGCCTCCAGCGCATCCTGTACGCCGCAACCGGCAGTCTGGCTTTGCCAGCCGCAGAAGCCGCAGCCATCGTATTCCAGCCCGAGAGCGATCCTCACTGCGCCAGCCCTCCCAACACCGCCAGGGTCAGCACCAGCATCAACCAATCGGAGCGCGCCAGCGGCACCACCTCGAAGCTGACCGGGTGATCGTGATCGTTATCCGCAAACAGCGCTTGCTGCAGCTTGTCGCGCCATGAGGCGGGTTTCAGATGGATGGCCTGCTCGGCATAGTAAAGCGTCAGCCATATCCTGGCGGCGATGCGGTCGCTCGCCACACCCAGACTGCGCCATGGCGACAGCAGCGTATACATGCCGCTCAACAGCTGCTTGCCGGGCGTGGCTGCCAGCAGCAGCGCCAAACCGGCCAACAGCAAACCCAAGCGCCACGCCTGCATGGCGCCGGCCTCCACCCCTTCGCGGGTCGGACCAAACGCCCCCAGAGCCTCGAGCAGGTTTTCTCCCGGCGTTGCCAATGCGTAGATGAGGAAGATCGACAACAACAACCAACGCGTGCGCCGCAGTTGTCTGATGAACGAACTGCGGCCATGGGTAAGCAGAAGGGGAAGCTGCAGCAGGGTAACCGCAGCCATCGCGGTTAGGTGCAACCACGGCAGGAATAAAGCAAAAAACAGCCACATCAGAAGGCGGGTGGCGGGGTGCGGCATCATCGGCGAAGTTTCCGGCGAAGGGGAGCCGCCCCTCGCCGGATGGAAGGCTTATCAGGCAAGCTCGGCGAGCAGTTTCTTGGCATCTTCCTGCTGCTCGTCGGAACCTTCCTGAACCACTTCCAGCAAAATTTCGCGCGCGCCTTCCTTATCGCCCATTTCCATGTAAGCCTTGGCCAGATCCAGCTTGGTAGCCGCCTCCTGGAACCGCACATTATCTTCTACCTGCGGCTTGCTCTCCGCTTCTTCGGCCGGCGCACCGAGATCGAGGCTGATGTCCGACAAATCGATGTTAGTCGCGGCCTGCAGCGGTGCTTCAGTTTCTGCGGTTTCTTCGCCCAGGTTGAAATCGAAGTCGAGCATGGCCTCATCGCTCATCGCAGGCGGCGAAATCAGGATGGATTCGGATTCGGCTTCCACTGTGGCAACGGTTTCCGGCTCGGGTTCCGCGACGGCTGCGACAGAGGTAACGGCTGGTGCTTCAATAGCTTCTGCGGTTTCCGGCACAAATTCCGAGAGATCAAGCAGCATGGCTTCATCGAATTCCGGGATCGCCGTCACCGCCGGTTCAGCGACAGGTACAGATGCCTCCGTTTGCTCGTCCTTTTCCGATTCATTTCCCGCAGGCAATTCCAGGTCGAAATTCAGCATATGCTCGTCCAAACCAGCTTCCTCAGGAGCCGCTTCAGTCGGTGCTTCAGGTGCTTCCGGGGAGAGTGCGGACTGCGCCGATTCAAGATCGAAATCAGCCAGGTTTTCGGCCGCCGGCGCTTCGACAGCCGCCTCTTCCGCCGGGGCAGCCGGCATTTCAAGATCGAAATCAACCAGGTTTTCGGCAACCGGCGCTTCGACAGCAGCCTCTTCCGCCGGGGCAGCCGGCATTTCAAGATCGAAGTCCACCAGGTTTTCGGCAACCGGCGCTTGGACAGCAGCCTCTTCCGCCTGAGCAGCCGGCATTTCAAGATCGAAATCAAGCAGATTCTCATCGGCATTCGGCATTTCAAGCTCAGCTTCGGCCTCGCCCTGCGGCGCAGCAGCTTCTTCCTGCCCGAGGTTAAAATCGAGATCCGACGCCAGCTCCTCAACTTGTTGGTCGGCGTGAGCATTCTCTAGAGGGATATCCACATCCTCATCTGCCGCCGCGCTCGCCGTATCGAGATTGAAATCCAGATCTGGCGAGGCATCCACGGCAGCCTCCGATTCGCCGAACGCCGAGGCGGTCTCCGCCTCCGGCTCTGCCATTTCCGCAGATGCGGCAGCGCCGTACAAGGGATTGCTCGCGTCCAGCCCACGTCCCATTTCGGCTGCTTTTTCCCAATCGGGGTTGGGCGTGCCGCCCGTCGCCACATAGAGTTGGCGTGCCAGCGCCTCGTAGGACCCCTGATCTTTGCGGTTGGCGTATATTTCCAGGAGTTTGAGGTGGATTTCGTAGCGTTGCGGATCGCGCGCCATCGCTTCGCGCAGGATCTCCTCGGCCTGCACATCACGCCCGTAAGCCATGTAGACCTCGGCCTCGGCGATGGGATCGACATCGGTAGTATCGATGCTGCCCATCCCGGTTTGGGTAAAATCGGTCAAACCCGCTGAAAAATCAGCGCCACTGCCAGCTGCAGCGCTCTTACCATCAGGCTGCGTCCGATGATCGGGCATTACGCCGCGCATGGCATCGTCCAGCCCCTTGCTGTCCTTCTTGCGCCGCGCGGCAAGTGCACGCACCCCGAATAGTCCGCCCAGCAGGGCGACCAGCGCGCCGCCGCCGAGCACGAGCGGATTGCCCAGCAATTCGCCGAGGAAGGACGGTTTAGGGGTGGCCGGTGGCGCAGACTGCAACACCACCACCTTGGGCTTCGGCTTGGGTTTCGGCTGTTCCTCCACCACGGCTGCCGACGCGGGAAGCGGGGAAGGCTCCGCCGCGGGCGCCGGCACAACAGCGGGTGCCGGCTCGACCTTCTTTTCTTCGGCAACCGGTTTGGCCTCGGGTTGCACCGCCGGCTTCTCCGGCGCCAAGGCGACGGGCGGTGTACCCTTTTGCAGACCGGCCATACCCTGACTGCGGATTTCCAGCAGGCGTTGCATGTCCTTGATGTTCTTTTCCAGCTCACTGATGCGCTGATTGGCCTCCCGTATCGCCTTGTCGCGTGCGATGGCATCATCCTGCGCAGCAGGCTCCTTGCCAGGCTTGCCGCCGACGCTTTCACTCTTGGAGAGTTTCAGCACATCTTTCGCCGCTTCCTTGGCTGACGCCTTGTCCTCCACCGCGGCTGTAATCTTGCCGCCCGCAGCTTGGCGCGCCTGATCTTCATGTGCGGGTCTGGCAGTTTCAACCGCCCCGGCGAGCTTCTGCCGGTAGGCATTCCAGTCGGCTGCCTGCGCGCGAATTTCCTTTGCCGCCTCGCCCTTTTCCAGCGCGGACGCCTCGCCGGATTCGGGGATGCGCAGAATTTGTCCGGTCTTCAGGCGATTCATGTTGTTGCCGGCAAAGGCCTGCTGGTTGGCGCGAAAAAGCGCGACCAGCATCTGTTCCACATTCACACCTTCGGACTTGACCGATGACGCAATCTTACTCAGCGTTTCGCCAGGCTTGACCGGGCCGTAGGTTTCCCCCTTGGTCTCGCTGGGCGTCACCGGTTTGGTTTCGACTTGGGCAGCACGAGGTTTCTCGCCTTTGGCACGCTTGCTCTTGGCGGCCACTATCTCGCCGGACGCTCTAGGCACAACAGCCTTGGCACCGTCCGCCGGCGGCAGCAGCTTGCCGACCGGCACCTCCACCGGCACAGCGGCCTGTTGTTCGGCAGCGAGACCGGGCGGATCGAGCAGTACGGTGTATTCGCGCAGCAACCTGCCGGACGGCCAGTTGACTTCCACCAGCATATCGAGGAAAGGTTCGTTGATCGGCTGCGGGCTGGTCATCTTGACAAACCATTGCCCGGTCTTTTTTTGCTCAATGTTGAAGCGCAACGAAATCAACGCCAGGGAACGCTCGACTTTGGCTTCCTGAAAGACTTCCGGGGGAGCGAGGCGGGCAGCGAGAGATCCTTCCTCGTTGCGATCCACCGCCAACAACTCGATTTCACCGCGAAATGGCTGCCCCAGACCCGACATGACGGTCAGCTTACCCAGTCCGACAGCATGCGCCGCCTGCGGCGCAAATATAACGCCGGCGCTGATCAACGCACTGATGATTGTTTTGCGCACCACGCCACCCTCGATACTTTTTTAGATGCTATTTAAAATAACAT
>Ga0208566_1000295_pt1 | contig 35876 bp, 28 predicted proteins | sample PL_2010_150m_FD_184159 | JGI IMG/M metagenome (GOLD analysis project Ga0208566, IMG submission 184159) | Freshwater microbial communities from Powell Lake, British Columbia, Canada to study Microbial Dark Matter (Phase II) - PL_2010_150m... | ecosystem: Environmental > Aquatic > Freshwater >...
TCCACCTCAACGGTCCAGAGGTCTTTCCCGAATTTCCGATGGATGGTGATCTCCTTCTTGGTTCGGCCGAACATCGAGGAGCTCTTTTCAAGGATGTCGTTCATATCGGTGGGTTTGACCTCATATCTTCCCCCACGGGCAAAACCCAACAACTGTTTTGTTAAATCCGCCCCGCTCTGCACCTGCTCCTCAATCCGCTTGAGCTTCTCATAATTGGGATGTGATGAATCGATGTTCATTAACGACAGGGAAGCATACCCCTGAATCCCCATGAGCAGATTGTTGAAGTCGTGGGCAATGCCGCCCGCCAGTGTCCCGATGGCCTCCATCTTATCCACATGTTTCAACCGCTCTTCCAGAACTCGCTTCTCCTCCTGCGCGCGCTTGTGGTCGGTGATGTCGGTTACCACCGCTAACGAACGCACCATCACTCCATTTTCGTCCTGTTCAGAAATTGCAGAAAGTAACGTATCGATCACCTCGCCATTTTTCTTCACAAATTGATACCCAATGTTGTTGCAGTATTTTATCTTTCGAAATTCTGGCAAGACTGTTTCGATTGCATATTTCCGGGACGCTTCGGTGAGGAAATCAGAAGATTTTCGGCCAAGAACTTCTTCTCGCGTATAGCCAAGAGTGTTAAGCCAGTATTCACTGACGCTGATGAGATTGCCATTTGAATCAATGGAATGAAGCATAACGGGAGTATTATTATACAGTGAACGATATCGTTCTTCACTCTCCCGCAGCGCATCCTCCGCCTGCTTGCGGTCGGTAATGTCCTCATAAATAATGAGATGCTTGCCGGTAGGCAGGGTTACCGTCCTGAACATGATTGTTCTAAAGTCACCTTCCTTACACCTTACCTCGTAAATACGGGGCTTTATCTGAAGCTTTGGGTATCTGCTCAGATCCTCCTTCCAGTCCGCCATGACTTCCCTGCGATATTCAGGGTCCGGATATGCCGTTCTGAACCATTCCTTGCCTGTGGGAATATCGGGCAGATCATAACCAAAAATTTTCACGAAGGCGGGGTTCACATATTCATATCGGCCATCAATGTCGATTAAGCTCATCCCCAGTGGTGTCATGTCGCTGAGTGTTCTGAAACGTTCCTCGCTCTCCCGCAGTTCCTCCTCCGCCTGCTTGCGCTCGGTGATGTCGATGGTGTAACCGGCCAATAAGGTTTTATCTCTCTGGACGATAGGGAACTTGATGGTGGTATAGCTCCGGCCATTCAATTCCTCATCCAGTCTCAGCACATCACCGCTGGAGACGACAGCCCAGTCGTCCGCGGCAAATTCGGGCGGAAACAGATCCGCCATGGTCTTGCCGGCCATTTCGGAACCCGGGATGCCGATCATCTGCCTAAAATTGTTGCTGGCCTGCAGTACGATGCTCTGGGTGGGAGTCACCTCTTTGATGTAGGTGTAAATCGGTGAGTGACGCATATACAGCGAGAACAACTCATTGCTTTCCCGCAGCGACTTTTCCGTCTTGCTGAGGTTGCTGAAAAGTTGCGCATTGACGATCGCGCCGGCAATCTGCGCGCCGATCTTTTCCACCAGGTGGAGATTCTGCCTGGTGTAGGCCTTCAGTTTTTTGGACCGGAAGGTCAGACTCCCGATCGCTTCGCCCATGGAAATCAGCGGAACGCTCATGGTTGAACGCAGTCCCGTCTTGAAGGTTTCATACAGATTGGGATACAGGTCTTTTATTTCCTCCGCATCATCCGGCTGTATCAGTATGCCAGAGCGCGTAGTCAGGACAACACGGGTCGCCGTCCCCTTGCTCCGATACAAATCCCCCGAACTCCGCCCTTCGTTATCAACCCCGGATGCATAGGCAACGACCAATTCGTTATCATCCTTCTTTAGATTCACCAGAATCCTGTCATAGGGGATCAGCTTACGAACCTCGGCGGCGACACGTTCGAATACCTGGTTGATATCCAGGGTGGAGCCGACCACCCTCCCGATTTCGGCGATGATGGCCATTTCTTCTGCCAACCGCTCGGCTCTCTCCTGGTTCCTGGGTTTTTCCTCTTCAGTACGCTTGCGCTCGGTGATGTCCTGGACCACGATGAGGTTGCGCGTGGGGGCATTCCCCAACTTCCAGAGCGATGATGACGTGAGATTCACCCAGACGGTTGCCCCGTCCTTCCGGATGTAGCGCTTCTCAAGGTCGTAGTACCCGATCTCCCCGGCCAACAGCAGCATCGGTTTCTCCTCATGCCGATGGAGATCATCCGGATACGTGATCGACTGGAAGGTGGTTGCCAGCATCTCCTCCTCCGTCCTGCCGACCATTTCGCAAAGACACCGGTTGACGGTGAGGAAACGGCCCGTACTCATTTCGATCTCGGCCACCCCCACCGCCGCCTGCACGAAGATGGAGCGGAACCTCGCCTCGCTCTCCCGCAAGGCATCTTCGGCGCGGATGCGTGACTCCAGTTCGAGGAGAACAACGCCGACGAGGAGTGTCCCAAGAGGGTATATGAGGATGACCGGTATTGCTATGTTTGACAAAACTTCGTACTTCATGCTGGTGGGTAGGGTCATGGTCAGGGCCAACATGCAGAGGTGGACGATGATCCCAAATCCGATCAGGTGCAAGGGGGTCGCCACATGAGGTCTGCGTAGATGGACGTAATGATAGGCGATACCGAGGGCGGCAGACGAAGCAATAACAGAAACCCCCATGATTCCCCCAGGTCCGCCAAGCCAGGTTCGATAGATTATGCTCATCAGGGCAGCAACCAAGGCGGTGACCCAGCCACCGATGAACCCCGCCATACTGATGATAATGGAGCGGCCGTCAATGATAAGACCCGGCGAAATGATGAGTGGATTCATCATGCCGATAATGGCAACCGCACCAAAAAGAAAACCGGAGATCACTTGGCCGGAGCGCGACCTATATTTCCATTTACGAACGATGAAACGATAGAGAATGCTTAACGCAATGATGAGGGTGATATTATTGATCAGTGCCGAAAAAATCATGTCTATGAAAGGCCTCCTCCAAGAAGTCGGTACAATACACGCATGTTGAATACCCAACCTGACAATTGGTTCAATGTCATGAATAGGTTACTCCGTATCACAATTATTCTGGAACATCAATTATTCCGGTTTGAAATCCCTCATTTTCATCGAGGTTGCTGATTTATGTAGTAGGAGGAAGAAGGATGTAATCATGAGAAAACTTTTCGCTTTTTTCATCATCGGACCCCAGCCTTGTGGCTGCGCCACACCCCTGGACCGACTCCCATCCGGAGGTGCTTTGGTGCAACGAAGTGACTTATGATCATGTTTCCCGTTGCATCGTAACGGCGAACCATCTATAAAACGCTTTGATCCGTCCTTCGCGGCAGGAGGGTCGGATTTGCAAGCATTTTCAACATTCTGCCCTCGGCGAACCTTGGGATGCGGACAGCCGCTGATCTGTTCCGGGCCGGGGACGCGGGAAGAAAGTCGGTGGGGCGAATTGCCTGAGAAACAACGGTTCGACGACTGGCCGGAACGGTACGACCGCTGGTTCGAGACCCCGGTGGGGAAGGCGGTCCTGAAATATGAAACAGAACTCATTCTGGAACTGCTTCAGCCGGGCCGGGGGGAGCTGATCCTCGACGCCGGCAGCGGGACGGGGCTCTTCACCCGGGAATTCCTCGCCCTTGGGGCCAAGGTCGTTGGCCTCGATATCTCGCTGGCCATGCTCGTGTACGCGGAGAAGAAAGCCGCCCTTCGACAAGCTCCGGGCGACAAGGTTCGCATGCTCATGTGCCCGGAAGAGAAGGGACAGCCATTGTACTATAGCGGGGTGACGGCCGACATGACAGCGCTTCCGTTCGCCGACCGCTCTTTCGACAAGAGCGTCTCCGTGGCGGCGCTGGAGTTCGTTGCGGACGAAAAGTGGGCCGTCGCGGAGCTGTTCCGCGTGACGCGGCCCGGAGGGATGGTCGTCGTGGCGACGCTCAACAGCCTGAGTCCCTGGGCCGCAAGACGTAGCGCGAACGCCAGGCGGGATCCGGAGTCGATCTTCAACCGGGTCTTCTTCCGGTCGCCCGCGCAGCTCCTCGCGGCGACGTCCGTTCCCGGCATTGTCCGGACGGTGGTCCATTTCGGCAAAGAGGACGATCCGGCAACGTTCGACCGGAGCGAACGGGCAGGAGAGGGGCGGGACACGGGGGCGTTTGTCGCGGCACGGTGGCTAAAACCGTAGCGGAAAGGCGGAAACGCTGCTTTCGCGCAGGGGCTTCCGGGATCGGATCGGGGCCGGGAATCCGTAGCCTACAGGACGGAAGAAAAGGAGTGGGCAACCATTTGGTGAAGGCGAATTTTGATAACATCACGATTGTTTTGAAAGGGCCGAAGTTCCCAGGGAATGTCGGTTCTGCGGCGCGCTGCGCGATGAACATGGGGATCGGAAAAATGATTGTCGTCGGGAACCGAGAGTTGGACGGTGAGGCGGTCCGGCAGATGGCGACCCATGTGGCAAAGGAGATCGTCGACGGGATCCGCCATTGCGACACCCTCGATGAGGCGCTCGCGGGCTTCTCCTGGGTTGTCGGAACGACGGCGCGGCATGGATCGGGCCGGGGGCCGGTCGTCTCCCCCCGCCGCATGGCCGAGATTGTGGTCGGCCTGTCGCAGCAAAACAGGATTGCGCTCCTCTTCGGCCCGGAGGACACGGGGCTGACGAACGACGACCTCCGTTTCTGCCAGACCCTGGTCACGATCCCCACCGTGGGATTCAAGTCGCTGAACCTCTCCCACGCGGTGATGGTCATCTGCTATGATCTCCTCGTTGCCCGGATGGAAAAGGATAGCGGATTCGCGCCGAAGCTGGCCAGCGCGAAGGAGTTGGAGGGGATGTACGCCAAGCTCAAGGAGACGCTGCTGGCGATCGGGTTCCTGCTGCCGGACAACCCCGACCACTGGATGATGCACCTGCGCCGCCTCTTTTCCCGCACGACCCTGCTGGCACGGGAGGTGAAGATCCTCCGGGGGATCTGCCGGCAAATCGAATGGTACGGCGACAACAAGGAGCGCAAATCTTAATTCATCGTTGACAAACAAGGGCGCTTCCCTATACTCCCCGCAAACACAGGGTAACGGCAGCCTTCATCCGCAGAAAGAGATCAGCCATGGGTCAAACCATTTCCGAAAAGATCTTCAGTTCCCATATCAAACGTGAGGTCACCGCCGGGGATATTCTTTTCGCCCCTCTCGATCTCATGATGTCCAATGACGCCTCTTTTCCTCTGGTGCTGGAAGCGCTTCAGAAAATCCGGGGATACACGATCAAAGAGGCGCGAAAACTGGTGTTGATCCTGGATCATTACTGTCCCAGTCCGAGCCGGGAAGTTTCACGCATCCATGAAGATATCAAGGCATTTGCCCATCAATTCGGCTGCACCCTTTACGCAGAGGGAGAGGGTGTCTGCCACCAGCTCATACCGGAGAAAGGGCACGTCCGCCCCGGCCATCTGGTGATTGGCTCGGATTCTCATACCACGACCTACGGGGCCTTAAATGCCTTTGCCACCGGTGTCGGATCAACAGACATGGCCCTGGCCATTCACTATGGGCTACTCTGGTTTAAAGTTCCATTGTCCATCCGAATTGAGCTCAATGGCAATCTTCCCAAAGGGGTTTACGCCAAAGACATCAGCCTCCACTTCATCGCAAAAGTCACATCAAGGGGGGCCAATTATCACGCCATCGAATTTTCCGGCGATGCTCTGGGAAAACTTTCCATGGAGGGCCGGCTTACGATCTGCAATATGGTGATGGAGACGGGGGCCAAGGCCGGAATCATGCCGGCAGATGAGGTCTGCCGGGCCTGGCTGAAAGGGAAAGGGGTTACGGATGTTCTACCCGTCACTCCGGACAATGATGCCTCTTATTCCAGGGAATACACCTTCGATATCTCTTCCCTCGAACCGCAGGTGGCCATTCCCCATCAGGTGGACAATGTTCATCCCATCTCCGAAGTGAAGGGGAAAAAAATCGCCATGGCCTTCCTGGGTACCTGCACCAATGGCCGGCTGGAGGATCTGGCCGTTGCCGCGCAAATTTTGAAAGGGAAGAGGATCCATTCCGGGGTTGTCCTCGTCATAGCTCCCGCCAGCCGGGATGTGATGCTGGAGGCCTGCAACAGGGGTTATATCCAGGCCCTGGTTGAAAGCGGCGGCATGCTCAATGCTCCCGGCTGCGGTCCTTGTGTCGGGGCCCTGGGAGGGGTTCCGGCGGATGGGGTAAACGTGATCTCCACCGCCAATCGGAACTTCATTGGGCGGATGGGCAATGTCAAGGCCAGCATCTACCTTGCTTCACCGGCCACGTTGGCGGCCTCCTGCCTCACGGGTGAGATCACGGACCCGAGAGAATTTCTTTGATGCATGGTCCCCGATAGAGAGGTTTTTTATGGGAATCGCACACAAATTCGGCGACGACATCAATACGGACTACATCATCGCCTCGAAGAGAAAAAGGGATACGGTGGACCCGAAAAAACTGGCCCGCTTCCTGATGGAGGATATCCGGCCGGGCTTTGGAGGAACGGTTCAACCCGGTGACTTTCTGGTTGCCGGCGAGAACTTCGGCTGTGGTTCAGCCATGGAAATCGCTCCGATGGTTGTGGTCGGAGCGGGCATCCAAGCGGTCCTGGCCAAGTCCTTTGCACGAACCTTCTTCCGCAATGCTGTCAACTTGGGGCTTCTCCTTGTCATCTGTGATACGGAACAAATCACCGGGGGAGACGAATTGGCCCTGGATCTGGAGCAGAGGCTGGTCAGGAATCTCACCCGCAGCGTAGAGATCCCTTTTCAGCCGCTGCCGGCTTTGATGAAAAAGATCGTCCAGGCCGGAGGCGTCATTCCCTTCCTGGAAAGTGACGAAGGGAGAGCGCTGCTTTCTCCCCTATAACAGGATACTCCCCCCCTTGTCCTTACCGAAGTACCGGGTCGCCAGGAGCAGAGGAATCACCGTCGAGATGATCATGATCGAGGAGAAGGCTGCGGCCTTGCCCAGATCATCACTCACGACCCCCTGATACATCTCCACCGTCATCGTGGACCAGGAGGGGGAGCGCAGCACGAGAGTTGAACTCAGCTCCGAAATGATCGTTACCCACGACAGGATCGCCCCCGAAACAACCCCCCCCATCATCAGGCGGAAGGTGACCTTATAAAAGGTCTTCATCGGAGAGACTCCCAGGGAGATGCTTGCCTCATCCAGCGACGGATCCAGCTGGTAAAGGATCGAGGCGCTGGAACGGGCGATAAAGGGCATCTTGCGGATGACATAGGAAAGGACCAGAATGACCCAAGTCCCCGTGAGTACGATCCAGCCTTGGTTGAAGAAGGCGATCAGGGCAATGCCGAGGATCGTTCCCGCGATGACAAAGGGGAGCATGATCACAATATCCAGGGCGTTGCTGTAAGCGGACTTCCGCCTGGTCAGGATATAGCCCGTGGGCACGCCGATGAGGACGGCGACGAGGGTGGAAATGGTCGCCAGGAAATAGCTGTTGAAGATCGGCCGGGCCGAGCGACTGAAGGCGTAAACATAACTCTGTACGCTGAAGCGGGGGTAGAAGACCGGCCCCCGCATCTCCATGAACGAAAGAACCAAGGCAACGAAAAACGGGATCAGCGTGAAGATCAGGAAGGCGTAGATGATGCCGCTGGCCAGGAGCCTCTTCCCGGGGGTCAGTTGCTTGACCTTCGGTTTTCCCCTGGCCGCCTGGATGAAATTCCGTTTGGAGAGGTAATACCTCTGAGCCACCAGAGAAGCCATGGTGATGAGGATGAGGAAGATGCTCAGGGTGTAGGCCATCCCGGGGTGCGAGCCCACCTCGCTGGTAAATTCAATGTAGGCCTTGACCACCAGATTGGGCGTCTGCTGGGCGATGATCATGGGTACGCCGAAGTTTTCTATGGCCGACATGAACGTGAGGATGGCCCCGGAAAGGATGGTCGGTAGGACCAGGGGTAAAGAAACGGTCCAAAATGTCCTTAGCTGGCTTGACCCCAGACTGCACCCGGCTTCTTCTATGGACTCGTCAACCGCGCTGAATCCGGAAAGGGTCATCAGGAAGACGTAGGAATACAACTGGGATACAAAGACCAGGATCATCCCCGGGTAACCGTAGATGGAGCCGATATGGATGCCCCATGTCTGGAGAAATTTGGTGATAATCCCTCCCCGCCCCAGCAGGATGACCCAGGCAAAAGCGGCAATGAAGGTGGGAAGCATGAGAGGCAGGGTGCTCAGGGTAACGATCAGGGACTTTCCCATCACGTTCCAGCGGGAGACCATATACCCCATGGGCACGCCCACGATCATGGCGCCCGCAGCGGAGATCAGGCCGATGAGAATCGAGTTCCAGAGACTCCTCCAGTACGAAGGATAATGGAAGAAGCTCAGGTAATTTTGTAGTGTGAAGGCCCCATTTTCCTGGGTCTGAAAACTGCCGGTGAAGAGATTGAGCACCGGAAGGATCATGAAAAAGAAGAAGATCAGAAAGATCAGAAGCGTGGTTAAACTCCAGAAGCGCGATTTCATGGAAGAGTCACCTTAACAGATTAAAACCCTTTGAGGGTCGTAACAGAGCTCGATGGTTTCCCCTGTTTTCCTCAGGTGCCGGGGCAGAACATCATAGGAAACCACTTTTACGGAAAGCCCTCGGCACAATTCCAGATCATACTTGGTCATAAACCCGAGATACTCCACTTTGTTCACCCTCCCAGGCAGGGAAAGGAAGCAGGAACGCTCCGCTTCGGTAATTTCTTGCGCAACTTTAAATGCCTCGGGCCGGATGGCAAAGGATACTTTTTCTCCTATACACGGTGAATGAGCGGAAACCTTCATCTTGATGTCCGCCACCTGAACGATCCCCTGTCCTCCTTGCTCGGAAATCAAGGTCCCTTCAAAAAAGTTGGTCGTGCCGATGAAACCGGCGACAAAGCGGTTTATCGGGGTGTTATAGATCTCCCAGGGTTTCCCCATTTGCTCCACCACCCCGTGATTCATGACGGCGATACTATCGGAGATGGAAAGCGCCTCTTCCTGATCATGCGTGACGTACAGGGTAGTGATTTTCATACTCTGCTGCAGCTCCCGGATTTCGCTGCGCATTTCGACCCGCAGTTTGGCATCCAGGTTGCTCAGAGGCTCATCCATTAAGAGAACTTGCGGTTCGATCACCAGAGCCCGTGCAATGGCCACTCTCTGCAACTGCCCACCGGACAGTTGGTTGGGAAACCGATCCTCCATCCCGGTGAGTCGGACCATTTGCAGGGCTCTGCCGACCCTCGGTTGAATTTCATCCGCAGGAACCTTACGCGCCTTTAAACCATACGCCACATTATTGAGGACATTGAGATGGGGGAAAACCGCGTAATTCTGGAAGACCATCCCGATGCCTCGTTTATGGGTGGCTATTTTATCCACCCTCTTTGAGTTGAAGTAAATTTCCCCCTTCTCCGGTTGATTGAACCCGGCGATCGAGCGCAGGAGGGTCGTCTTGCCGCAACCGCTTGGCCCGAGGAGGGTAAAGAACTCCCCCGTCTTCACTTCCAGGGTAACGTCTTTTACCGCCTCCAGATCTCCGAATTTTTTAGTGACACCGACAATCCGTATGCTCACGCCTTTTCCTCACAATAAAGAACGGGCCTCCCTTGCTCTTCTTAAGGAAGGCCCGCCTTGTCACCGATGAGTTCGTCATTTGATCCGCAGGATGATATCTTTGATGCGTGCCAGGATTTTATCCCGATCCTGGATATAGTCCGTATCCACGTAACCCGGCAGCAGCTTAATCTTGGAGATCGGGGGCATGGGGACAATCTTGGAGAAGTCCAGATCCTTCCGGGCCGGCCTGCGGAACTGGTCCTTGATCACAAGCTCCCGGAAACTTTTGTCGTTGCAGAAATCCATAAATTTTTCCGCAGCGCTCCGGTGTTTGGCGCCCTTGATAATGCCCACCCCTTCAGCCTGAATGCAGTTTCCTTCTTCCGGATAGATCACACCCACTTTCGCCCCGCCGGCGAGATAACGGGTGGCCACATATTCCTGGGTGATCCCCATAGGGAATTCTCCCTTTTCAACCGATGTGGGAACCATGGAGGACTGCTCCGTAAGCTGTGTGTTGGCCAAGAAGTTTTCCATCTGCTTCCAGGCCGCCTCATTTTTGCCGAGCTGATGAAGCATCATGGTAAAAGTCGTGTAGGCAAAGGAGGAATTGGCGGGGTTGGGGAAGGCGATCTTGTTCTTCCATTTGGGGTCCAGAAGGTCGCTCCATTTATTTGGAGCTTCCGCAGCTTTCAACAGATCCTTGTTGTACATGAAGACAAGAAGCTGGAGGTTCGTTCCGATCCAGCGATACTGTGGGTCTCGAAATTCCGGCAGGATGAGATCGAAATATTTGGATTTATAGGGCTCCAGCAGGTCTACGTTGGACATCAGGACCACTTTGCTGATCCCCCAGAAGATGTCTCCCTGGGGATTTTCTTTCTCCGCTCGCATCCTCTTTAAGGCCACCCCCGATCCGGAATAGACCATATTGGCCTTGATGCCGGTCGCCTTTTGAAATTCGGAGGCAGCCAGTTCATTCAAGGCCTGCATGTTGGAGGAATAGACATTCACCTCTTCGGCTGCCGTTGCCTGCGTTGCGGAAAATCCCCCGATTGCAGCCAACATCAAAATGACGACCGTTGCATATATCAACTTTCTTCCCATTTCTACCTCCTCCTTTCAAATTTCTTTAGGCGTTCTACGTTAGCACATTTTCTTTATGATGGATCATAAACTCCTTAATAAAAATTGACCATTGAAATGAGATACAATCTATTTCAGTTCATCCAAAGCCTGCTTCAGACGGTCCATTCCCGCATCCAAGGTTTCCATCGATGTGGCAAAGCAGATGCGGAAATATTTCTCGCCGTTGGCGCCGTACTCCGTCCCGCTACGGACCGTGATCCCCTTGTTGAAGAGGTATTCCGCCATCTGCTGGCTGGTCAAGGAGTGTTCAAAACGGATGAAGAAATAAAAGGCCCCTTCGCAGGGCGACACGGTGATCCTTTGGATCTCCTTCAGCCTTTTTTCAACCAGGACTTTCCTTTTTTCATATTCGGACAGCATGGCCTCGACGCAATCCTGGGGCCCGTTGAGGGCCGCAATACAGGCCCGCTGGGCAGGTACATTGGGGCAGATGGTCATCGCCTTGTGAAAGGTCACCAGGTCTTTGATGATCGGAGCATCCGCCACCATGTACCCCACCCTCCAGCCGGTCATGGCATAGGCCTTGGAGAAGCTGTTCACCAGGATGGAGCGGTCCCGCACTTCCTCGATCTGGCAAATCGAAAGGAACTTGGCCCCGCCGTACAGCAGCTTGCAGTAGACTTCGTCTACGACCAGGAGGAGGTCTTTTTCCACGGCGAGACGCGCCAGCCACCGAATTTCATCATCGCGCAAGATCCGCCCGGTCGGGTTGCCGGGGCTGGAGACGAAGAGCATCCGGGTTCTTTTGGAGATACGCTTCTCCATGGCATCGAAATCGAGGTGAAAGTCTGGTTTAAGGGGGGCGAAGACCGGGGTTCCTCCGAAGAGGGAGACTGAGTCGGCATAGGCCGAATACTCCGGGTCCGGGATCAGCGCCTCATCGCCCGGGTTGAGATAAGTGGCGGAGATGGTATGAATGGCCGAGATCCCCCCCGAGGTGATCAGCACGTTCTCCGGCTTGCGCTCCACGCCAAAGTCCCGCTTCAGACTCGAGCAAACGGCCTGTCTCAGTTCTTCTTCCCCGTAGGCGTTCGCGTAGTGGGTATAATTCTCACGCATGGCCCGAGTGGCTGCTTCCTGAATGTGGACCGGCGTTGGAAAATCGGGCTCGCCCATATCCAGCCGGATGGCGCCCTTGGGGATGATCAGTTTTCTCTGTGTCCGTTCGGACCCCTGCAATTTTTTTACTCTTTCAGATTTTTCGAGCATCTTCTTCCTCCTTTTCGAAAGGATGGGGCGGGTCGCGTGGTGCGCGAGATGGCCGCCCTTATCGGTAAGTAAAAATCACGGAAAAGTCCTAAAGGAGTGACCTTTTATTCCAGGGGGCAAACGATCACATCCTTTGGCTGGATCGACAGAAAAACAGTCTGGCCGATTTTGGCATCGATCTCCGGCGGCGTTTTCACCCGGAACTGGTGCTGCCCCACCTTTAGATAATAGTTCAGGCAATCGCCCATAAAAGTCCTCTGCATGACCCTGGCCGGAAATACATTCTCCGTCTTTTCCGATTGGGAGAGCGCCGTGTTGATCCGTTCCGTGCGCAGGGAGAGAGCCACCTGGCCGTTGCGGACAGCATCGAGAGGGAAACTGCACCTGATCTTAACCGGACCGTTTTCTCCAACGAAGGAAACGGTGCTTGTTCCATCCGGAGGAGCGGGTTCGGCAACCGCCTGCCCGATGACCATGTTCGTCGTTCCGATGAACTCCGCGACGAACCTGTTGGCCGGCCGGTTATAAATCTCATCCGGCGAGGCCAGTTGGATGATCTTCCCTTTGTCCATGACGGCAATGCGGTCGGAGATGGCCATGGCTTCCATCTGGTCGTGCGTCACATAGAGGGCGGAGATGCCCACTTTCTTCTGGAGATTGACCAGTTCTATGCGCATATCCTCCCTCAGTTTTGCGTCCAGGTTGCTGAGGGGTTCATCGAAGAGCAGGGCCCGCGGCTCAAAAGCCAATGCCCGGGCCACCGCCACCCGCTGCTGCTGTCCTCCGCTGAGTTCAGTGGCGTAGCGGGAGGCGTACTCCTCCATCTGAACCTGTCGCAGGACTGCCCGCACGCGTTTCTCGATCTCAGGGCGCGCGACTTTGCGGATAGACAGTCCGAAGGCGACGTTATCGAAGACGGTCATATTCGGCCAGATGGCGTATGACTGGAAGACCATCCCCACATCCCGTTTCTCGGGGGGGATAGAAATCCTCTCTTTGGCCGAGTTGGCCAGCTTGCCGGCGATATAGATTTTACCCCCCTCTGGTTGTTCCAGGCCGGCCACACATCGCAGGGTTGTCGTCTTTCCGCAGCCGCTGGGCCCCAACAGGGTAAGGAACTCACCCTCCTTAACCTCCAGATCCACCCCATCCACCGCCACAACCGATCCATACTTCTTGATGAGTCCCTCGATGACAATTTGGCTCACGACTTCATCCTTTCATGAATGTGATGCTGAAAATCCTCACTGGTCATCATCGGCCAAACACCGATCCTTTTCACTTCCTCACGCGCAGCGTTCTTAAGGCTCAAGGCCACTCCTCTACCCTTTTTCAGGCCTGATTGGCGATTTCAGCCTTCACGAACAACTTGAAGATGAGTATCCCCAGAAAAATGATCCCCGTCTGCACAAGGGCCATGGCACACATGGTACCGTACGTCCCCTCTTCCATGAGGTTCCAGATGGCAACCGGGATGACCACGCTCTCTTCATTCCACAGAAGGATGGATACGTCGAGTTCCCGGACAAAGTAGATGAAGATGAAGATCCAGCCGGCGGCCAAGCCTGGGCGGAGAAGGCGGAGCAAAATGAGCCGCATCATCTGCAGCCAGGAGGCGCCGCTGACGCGAGCGCTCTCCTCAAGTTCCGGGCTGATGCTGATCAGGTTGGAAGAGACGGCACGCAAACCGTAGGGAATATAGCGGGTGATATAACCCAGTGCAAGGATATTGATGGTACCATAGATGGGAATCGGAATGATCACCGAACGGCCGAAGAAGTTGAAAGAAACATCCGGGGGAAACATAATCCAGGCCCAGAGCAGACCCACGGCAATGACCATTCCTGGGATGGCTACGGGCAGCGTTGTGATAAAGTCCAGGAAATGCCGGTAGGCGAACTTGGTCCGCAGGGTCACATAGGAGATAATCAATCCCAGAAACAGGCAGATCCCACCGCCGAAAAAAGCCAGGTAGAGGCTGTTCTTGATGGCTTGAACGGTCAAAGGGGTATCAAACAGGACATACTTAAAATTCGCTACCGTGAAAAGGCTGGGGTCGATCTTTCCTGCCCAGTACTTGGAAAAAGCCACCAGAAGCAGCGTAACGACCGGAAGGAAGGCAGCGACCAAAAGGTAGAGAAGATTCACAGCCAACGCCAGATACTTCCATGGGCCCAGGTCAATAATGTTCGGGCGGAAGCCCTTTCCGGTCACGGTAATGTAAGAGCGGTTCCCCATGATTTTCTTCTGGACGAATACGCCCAGCACCGAGATCAGCAGCAGTGCGCTGGCCACCGTGGCGGCCATATTGTAATTTACCGGATAGGTGCGCATATACCCGTAAATTTTTGTGCTCAACACGAAGAAACCGCGGGGCAGACCCAGCAGGCCGGGGACCCCGAACATGCCCGCGCAATGGACGAAGACGATGAATACCGCCGCAAAAATGGCCGGCATCGCCAGCGGAAGTGTCACCCGCGTAATGGTCTGGTAGAGGGTGGCCCCGCAGGTGCGGGCCGACTCTTCCAGAGAAGGGTTCATGGTTTTAAAGGAGCCGACCAGAAACAGATAGACATAAGGAACATAATACATGGTGAGGCAGAAGACGATCCCGTAAGAGGTGTAGATGTTTAAGAATCCTTGAGGAAAGCCGAGATTTGTATGGAGCCAAACGTTGATGAGTCCGGTCGTTGGGTTGGCAAGGGTCGTCCAGGCCAAACCAAGGATAAAAGGGGACATCAAGAAGGGGATCAGGTTCAGGGTCTCGAGGATTTTGGCGCCGGGTGTATTGGTTCGCGACACCATCCAGACGATGGGGACGGCGATCACAAAGGAGGAGACGACCGTCGCCAGGGAGATGAGAAGCGTGTTCTTCAGGGCATTGAGCACAGCCATGTCCGTGAAGGCCTCTACAAAGTTTTTAACATGGATGTCTCCCTCCGCCCCCGGAATGACCGACCGCATGGCGCCGTACAGGAGCATCACCAGCGGATAGATGACTAAAAAACAGACCAGGATACTTACGATCCCCCCAATGATGTATTCCCATTTCAGTAAATTTTTCGGAAAATTCGGCATAAAATCCGCTCTCCTTCCCCTACGGTTCAAATCAACGGGCCCGCTGGAGAAATGAAAATCCAACGGGCCCGAGTTCAAGCGGTTTTCTCACCGATTCATGAGTTTCTTCCACTCCGCCATCCATTCCTTGCGGTGGAGTTCGGCATCGTCGTAGTCAAGAGGGATCAGCTTAATATCCTTCCAAGCATATTGGCCCTTGGCTGCGGGCACACCCTTGACGGGGGAATAGTAGCCAATCGTATCGACCATCATCTTCTGGACATCCGGGGTGAAAAGGTAATCCTGCATCAGCTTGGCGGCATTGGGATGGGGGGCCTGCTTCATGATGGCGCTGATTCCCGGCACAACCACCGCTCCTTCTTTGGGGATGATGCTCTTGACGGGCGCTCCCTTCAGGACCCCATATTGATATCCCCGGTAGATCCACAGATCGAAGATCACCGGCCATTCTCCTGACACACAGGCCTCGGAACCCTTCTCTGAGGAGGTAAAGACTTGGGCGTTCAGCTCTCCCAGACGTTTCCAGTAGTGGGTAGAATTGGTGGCTTTGCGCAGGGCGTAATAGAAGGGATAGGCATTGTCGCTATGCTCCACATCGCCGGCCCCTATTTTTCCCTTGAAGCGGTCCTGAAGGACATCGTCATAGCTCTTGATGGTATTGGGGTCGATGATATTGGTGTTCACCACGATGCCCATGGGGTCCATACGGACGGGGGCCCAGTATCCCCGTCTGACGAAGTCTTTGGGCAGATCCACCAGGTTGTCCCATCCCGGGCAGTCATACTGGAGCAGGTTTCCCTCTTTGGCAAACTGGAGGAATGGAAGCAGGTCAGTGACGGAGATCATGTCGGCAGTGGGCCTGCGGGCCTGCACCTCCTGGTAGTATCGGGCAATCATCTGGAAGCTGGCGATCTGCACCCGGTTGACCTTGATGAATGGGTATAGCTTATTGAAGCCTTCGATAATTGGGTTTGCCACAGCGCCGGCAAAGGACCAGTACAGTGTCAACGCACCTTCTTTTTTAGCCTTTTCAATGATTTCCTGCTTCGTTTCCGCCAGAGAAACTGAAGAGAGCAGGCCTACAAAAAAAATCACGGCCATGAACATGAGACTGTTTCGCTTCATTTTTTTTCCTCTCATCTTCCCACCTCCTAAAGTTTATAAAACATCCGCCATCGCACCAAGCCGCGGATCATGACCAGGTCACACGAGGTATTTCTTTTCGTCTTCTTTCATTGCAGGAACCCCTTGAAGATCGAAAATATGACTCACCGGTACCATCATTGAATCGATGGTGTGGATTCCTCCGGCCCGCCTGATCTCAACCAGCAGATCCTCCTGGGCCTTTATCGAAGCCCTCACCGGTTGGTTGGCATAGATAAAGAGCTTCACTTTTTTTAAAGCCTCGACGGCCGGAAGGGTCAGGGAGGGATAATTGGTCGGAACCAAAACCAGAGGGACCGGCGCTTTCCAATTGCCGATGAACTCGAGGATTTCACCCGGCTCTTTTGACTTCGAGTGGATGAGTATGCAATCGGCCCCGGCCTCCGCATAACGGAGAGATCGTTTCATCGCTTCCGCCTGCCCCCAACCCGCAATCAGGGCTTCCACCCTGGCAATGACCACGAACCCTTCGTTTTGTTGGTGGTCTTTGGCCGCCTTGATCTTTCCTTCGAATTCTTCGATTGGTGCCAGTTCCTGACGGCCGCCCTCCAAGAGGCTGTTGTCTTTTGGAAATTTCTTGTCTTCAATGGATATTCCGACAATGCCGGCCTCCTCAAATTTTTTCACCGCATAAATCACATTGTTTGCATTGCCATAGCCCGTATCACAGTCCGCAATGATGGGGATCGAAACAACCTCATTCATGCTTCGGGCAACCTCACAGTACTGACTCATCGAAATCAGGTTGGCATCAGGAACGGCGAATGAAGCGGAAACGCATAAACTGCTGGACCAGATAAAATCGAAGCCGGCGCGTTCAATCAGCTTGGCGCAGAGGGCATCCCCGGCGCCCACACCGACGCCTACCCCGGGATTTGTTAGTATGTCCCTCATCTTCTTCAGCTTGTTGTCGTTCAGCATACGCTTTTCCCCTCCATATCGATTTTAGAGAATTCCAATATCCTCATCATAACGGCATCATTTTATGTGTCAACCTTATAAATTTGATCACGGCCATCTTGCCGGTCTCTGTCAGGGGCACGCAATCAGTCCCCGGTATGGTTGCAGTGCTGGTAGTTTTGGGTACCTCGCGGTATTCGTACCGGATCGCCTGATTAGGGTAGCGCCCACCTCGGCAACTTGCACACCATCGTATACGCCGGATCATAGATGTTGCCCAACTCATATTCGACGGCCTGTCCCAGCAATGTGCTGGCCTCGCAGATGTCGAGCCTGTAGTCTTCAGACAGCCAGCGCAGCATTTCGGTGGTGGCGTGCTGTACTGCCTGATCGAGAGGCCGGGCATTGCCGACAGTGAAGATGGCGTCGGCGTTTTCGCCCCGCGGCCACCCTATCTGCTTGCCTTTGCGCAGGTGGACGGTAAACTGCACGTTGAAGGAGGTTTCGATCCCGTTGCCGACGACCTCGCCAGCACCTTGTACGGCATGGCCATCACCCAGGCACAGAAGCGCACCCGGTACGAACACGGGGAGATGGACAGTGGTCCCAGCCACGAAGCCGCGATAATCCATGTTGCCGCCATGTTCCCCGGCCGTCATGGTACTAATAGCCTGCCCACCGGCCGGCGCCACGCCAAAACAGCCCAGCATAGGCGACAGCGGCAGGCTGAACGCCTTCAGCCGCGGCCCAGACTCGGCCAGCGCGGCCGTTCCCCCTTCACGATCTATGAACCAGATGAGACGCTTGCGCTCCGGCAGCGTGCGGGCGAAAGCAGGCTCCACAACGTTCGGTGCGATGGGTGTGTAGGTATAGCCGGAGTTTCGGTTCGGCGCCAAGTGATCTAAGTGCAGCACCAGCGTATCGCCCGGTTCGGCGTTCTCGACATAAAACGGACCGGTCTGTGGATTAGGCCTGGCAGCGACTTGTTGCTCGTGTTCATCCGCACCGTGCGAGTCCAGGGTTGTCGTGATCACTGTATCGCCATCGGCGATGCGCAACACGGGCTCATGCGATCCAAGTGTGTTGTAGTATTGCGTGGGCTGAAAATGATGAATGGTCATGGCAAAGAAATGGGCCTCCCTCAGATCTTTCGTGGCTTCTATCCGTTACTCTGCTCCGGTTGCTGGATTGTAATTTGACGGATAATTCTGCTGTTGCCCTCTCTCTTCTCCTGGTGACACCAATCAACTACCCCGCCGCAAGCAGCGGGTAGTTACCCTAAGAGATTGAACAAGATTATTTGAAATCGGTTCTCAACTTCTGCTTCCAGATTTCGTTGTTCTTCGCTTTGTCGTCCGCCGCCTTGGCCAGATCCAGCTTGATGTACTTGGGCAGGGTCTTTCCATAGAGGGCGTTCGGTGCCGGTCGGGGCGTCACATAACCGATGGCTGCCATAAGCTCGCTGAATTCAGGGGTGCCCAGAACGTCGATGATCTTTTTGCAGACGTCGAGTTTCTTCGTTCCCTTGAGGATCAGGGCGAAGGTGCCGTCATAGCCGGTGCCTTCCTTGGGAATGGTCCAGATCAGCGGATAGCCGTCATCGAGGCGCTTCCTGACGTTCTCGTCCGAGGTAAGGCCAAGCATGAATTCGCCCCTGCCGACGAGATCCGTCGGGGCATTGCCGCTGCGGGTGTAAAAAGCGATGTTCTTGTCCAGGGCTTCGATGAATTTCCACCCCTCATCGTCCCCATAGAGGGCCAGAAAAGACATGCGCATCATGTTTGCAGTCCCCGAGCTCAGCGGCGAGGGCATGATGATCTCTCCTTTCCACTTCGGATCGAGGAGATCCTTCCAGGAGGTGGGCATGGCATAACCGGCTTTGGCCAACCTGTCCTTGTTGCCGACCAGGACGAACGAGAAGTTGGAGAAGTTGTACCAGTGACCCTGCAGATCCAAGAATACATCCGGGACCCCCTTCCATGCCGGCGAGACATAGGGAACGGTCCAGCCGCTCTTCTTGGCGACGAAGCCCGACGACGAATTGAAGCCGATGACCATATCCGCGTTAAAATTCGGGGCCTCGGCCTTCATGCGCGCGTCAACTTCCGCATTGGACTGGAAGGTCTGGTTGACGGTGATGTTTGTTTTGTCCTTGATGAATTTGGCGATCTTAGCATTGTTTTCGGGAGAGGTGGCCATGTAAGCGTTGATATCTTCCGCCACGGCGCTGCCGACCAGCGTCACCGAGAAGATCAATGCGACGACGACTGCAATTAACTTTTCTTTCATATTTTCCTCCAATTAAATTCAAAGGTTAAATGTTAATTTTCAGAAACGAACCCTTGTATTGTCACCCCTTATCACATCCCGCCGAATCAAGAATTCCCCTATGCTATTTTAGAAGCTTGAATCGGCTAACCCATAACAAATCCACCAATGCCTGTCAATGATAAGAGGTGACCAGAAAATATCGGGAAAAATAGAGAAAGGACCGGAGGTAGTCGGCCGATTCATGGTGATCCGGATTCATCCCGTCGTTTCCGGGCGGGATGAAAAACAGCATTCTTTCATTTTCCGCGGGCCGTCGCTTGCCTCCTTTTTTCGACCACCAACTCCTTCATGTTGGGGAGGATGATCCCCGTGATGATCAGGGCCATCCCCAAGACCTGGTAGAAAACAATATTCTCGTTCAGGACCAGAAAGGACATGACGACCGTCGTAACCGGCTCGAAGGTCGAGAAGATCGACGTGTAGGCGCTTCCCACGGTTTCGATGGCGCGGAAGAGGAATAAATAGGCGATGGCCGTGGGGATGAGGCCGAGGGAGAGGCACAGCAGGAGCTGCCGCCCGTTCAGATCGAATACATGGAGGGGGTTGTGGACCGGGAGAAAGGCCAGGGCGGTGAACAAGATCATATAGAAGGTTAGCGTCATGAACCGTTCCCTCCGGAGGAAAATCTGCGTCATGATGAATAAGCAGGAGCAGATCAGCATCGCAGCGAGGATGAAGAGGATTCCCCGGATGTCCAGCGCCTTCAGGATTGCGTCGTAGAATATGAGGGAACATCCCGAGATGACGAGGGTGAGAGACAGCAAGACGATCCGGTTTACCCTCATCCGGAGGAAGAGGATGGAGAGAAGGATCACGACGACCGGATAGAAATAGAGGATCAACGCGCTCGAAGACGCGGGGATGTACATGAGAGCCTTAAAATAGCAGGTGCTGCCGATGCCGTGGCCGACGGCGCCGAGAAGGAAGGCCTTGAGGAGGGTTTTCGGGTTTGCCCTGAGGAGCGACCGGTCCTTAAGGAAAAGATAAACGAAGAGGATGGCCGCGCCCGTGAACCATCTGTACTGGAGGAGCTCCATTGCCTCCAGGCCGGCCTGGTAAGAAAGCTTGACCAGGATGGCCAGCAGTCCCAAGGCGAATGCGGCGGAAACGGAAAGGGCGAATCCCTTGATCATCGCAGCACCATTACGCCTTCTTGATCCGGATCTTTCCCGGGGTAATGCGGATGGGTGTGGGCATGACATCGCCTCGCTTTTCGATTTCCTTCCGAGTCATCCGGGCGGCTGTTACTGCGGACATAGACCCTTGGCGGAGATAGTTTACCAGCACCATGAACGGATGGATTGTTCGGGCTGTCCGACAAATCTGAAAGGATAAGAAATTCTAATTGAGGCACGCATTGTTGCATTTTGATCATTTGCACCAATCATAAATGGCCACCGCAAGCGCTTTTACATTTACAATCAGATCTTCGATTCTTATCGATTCATCAATGGTATGTTCCTGACCGCCTGTACCGGGGCCAAAAACGAATGAAGGAATTTTCCCCTGATTGATGAGATGTCGGCAATCATTTGTTCCAAGACCCGCAATTATTTCCGGTTTTTGTCCAAGTATTTTTTCACCTGCCAAGATAACGGTTTTTACAATTTCCTCTTCAGAATCTATCCAAGAGGCATCATCATGGTGGAAGAACTCTACCACCGGCGGATGTTCCTTTAACCAGGGATCATTTATCGCCGCCCTCATGACAGATTCCTTAAACAAATCCATGATCTTATTGACAGAACCCATATCAGGTCCAAAGTGGATTTTTCCTTTGATGGAACATGACCCGGCACTGGTAGTATCAGAGGTTCCGCCCCGTACCATTCCGATATTCATGATAAAAGGCATTTTCCCTTGATAAAAATCATTTACAGGTGTCTTGTTCAGATCGGATTCAAGCTGAAGGAGTTGGGTGATAATACCGGGCAGTTTTTCATTGGCGCTGACCCCCCTGAGTTCAGCACCCTCCCATCGGCATTTGCTGTGCAGTGCCCTTCCGGTAATATTGATTTGCCAGTAAGCACAGCCATATCCACAGAGGCGAACCTTGTTCTCTGACGGCTCCAGTGCTAACGCTGCATCTGCCGTATATCCTCTGGCAATACAGGCCAATGTTCCGTTTCCTGAATGTTCCTCATTAACGACACTTTCCAGAATAACATCTCCCCGTAATGTTATACCAAGCGCTTGCAGACATTGAATCGCCGCTATTCCTGCAACAACACCTCCTTTATCATCGGAGGCGCCTCTTCCGTAAATTTTCCCATCAATAATTTCGGCCCCAAAGGGATCGTGAGTCCACTCTTGCCTAGGCGCTACCTTCACAGTATCAATATGGGCGTTTAAGATCAGGGAACGCCCGCCACCTGATCCCTTCCATGTTCCCACCACATTCGGGCGATTGATGTAATTCAATACATCACCTCTATTAGATTTAACCAGAGCATCATAGGTCGGAAGATCCTGATAAGGAAGTATAAAATCATGCTCCCAATGGCTTGGATACTGTGCAATATAAGGAAATTTATCAAATAGCTCTTTAACATCAGGCTCCCAAACATCAACATCGAGCCCCATTTCCTTATACTGTTTCGCTACAAAGTCCTGTGCATCTCTTTCCTCTCCAGTCATGCTTGGGATTTTAATCAGATCCGAGAGAAGCGTTACAATCTTTTCTCGTTTTTCATGAACTCGGTTTATAATTCTTTCTATAACCATCAAACAATCCTCCATTCAAAAATAATTCTCTTGAAGTCATTCATACAGATAGCACATGGTATAATGGTTGGGTTCAATCTCCACCCATTGGGGGACATCCGTTTTACAGATGCCCATGGCCCTCCAGCAGCGGGGATGGAACGGGCACCCCCCAGGAGGGTTGGTGGGGCTGGGAGGTTCACCCTTTAAAATGATCCGCTTCTTTTTTTTATCCGGATCCAACACCGGAATAGCGGAAATAAGCGCTTGGGTGTATGGATGAAGGGGGTTGGCTAAAAGTGCCCGGTTTGTTGCAAGTTCAATGATTTTACCAAGATACATTACCGCGATTCGGTTGGACACATGGTTCACCACACTTAAGTCGTGGGCAATCATGATATAGCTTAAGTGAAACTCAGTTTTCAGGTCGGCCAACAGATTGATCACCTGCGCCTGGATGCTCACATCAAGCGCCGATACCGGCTCATCGCAGATAATCAGCTTAGGCTGCAAGATTAGTGCCCTGGCGATGCCGATTCGCTGTCGCTGTCCGCCGGAAAATTCATGGGGAAACGCCCGTAACTTTTCTTTGTGAATTCCCACCTTATTCAGCATATCGGCCACACGGTCGGCAATCTCGCTTCCTTGGGCGATACCCTGGGCCTTTAAGGCATCGCCGACGATGTGCAGTACGGTCAGACGGGGGTTCAAAGAAGAGTAGGGATCCTGGAAAACAATCTGCATTTTTGAGCGGAGTTTCTTTAATTCAGCTCTCTTAACATGAGTAATATCCTGACCATTAAAATGAATGGTACCGGCAGTCGGCTCAATCAATCGTAAAATCGTACGACCCAGTGTGGACTTGCCGCAGCCCGACTCTCCTACAAGTCCAAGAATTTCGCCGAGATTCAGATCGATGTTGATACCATCTACGGCATACACGCGATCTCGTGGCCCAAACATAGTCCGCCGTTCGAGTAGAAAATGCTTTTTGAGGTCCTTTGTCTGAAGCAGCGGTATCTGGTTCATCGGGTCCCCTCTGTCACGCGGAGACATGCCACCTGGTGACCCGGGTTCACTTCTAAAAGAGGTGGTTTGTCTAACTGACACGCATCCCTTGCATCAGCACATCGCGGATAAAAATCACAGCCTGGCAGCAGGGCATATAAATTGGGCACAATTCCTGGAATTTCCTGAAGTTTACTCTGATCGGTATCCAAACGGGGAACGGATTCCATCAACTGGCGGGTATAGGGATGCAACGGTCTGTGAAAAATTGAACGCACATCGGCCGATTCCACTATCCTTCCGCAATACATTACAATGACCCGATCGGCGCTCTCGGCAATCACCCCAAGGTTATGGGTGATCATCATAATGCTCATCCTTATCTGTTTCTGGAGAGCGAGCATAAGCTCAAGGATCTGGGCCTGTACGGTGACATCCAGGGCAGTAGTGGGTTCATCCGCAATCAAAAGCGCGGGATTACAGGATAGAGCCATGGCAATCATGACCCGCTGGCGCATCCCCCCGCTAAGCCGGTGAGGGTATTCCCGAATATGCCGCCAGGGTTCCGGAATCCCAACCAGCCGCAGCATCTCTACAGCCTTTTCTTCGGCAGCTTTTGTCTGCAGCCCCTGATGCAGCTGGATCGACTCACATATCTGATTGCCGATTGTAAAAACCGGGTTTAAAGAAGTCATGGGTTCCTGGAATATCATGGAAATGCGGTTGCCGCGAACCTTGCGTATCTCCCCCGCGGATAGTTTTAAGAGATCGCGTCCTTCAAAAATTGCCCGTCCGCTGACAAGCTCTCCCGGCGGCATTGGAATCAGCTGTAAAAGTGACATGGCCGAAACGCTTTTGCCGCAGCCGGATTCTCCGACAATCCCCAGGGTTTCTCCCTGGTTGATGTAAAAACTGACGCCGTCCACGGCTCGTGCCGTACCGACCAGCATATGAAAATTGACTTTGAGATCTTCTACTGTCAGCAGCCGATCCATGTTACACTTCCTCCCTGGATCTTGGATCCAGGGCATCTCTGAGCCAGTCTGCAATCACATTGATACAACCCACCAACAGCATCAGGGCAAGGCCAGGGAACATCGAGGGCCACCAGCTCCCGGAAAACAACACTTGATACCCCCGGGCAATAGCCATCCCGATCGAGGGGATCGTTATCGGTACGCCGACACCGAGAAAGCTCAAGGTGGCTTCCAGCATGATTACCCGCGGGACCTGCACGGCTGTGAGAACGAGGATCGGCGTTAGAGCGTTAAGCAGCAGGTATTTGATGATGATGGTCCCCGAATCAAGTCCCAGCGCCTCTGCGGCCTCAACATATTCCTTCTCACGGAGAGAAAGCACCGATCCCCGGACCGTCCGGGCATACACTTCCCATCCGGTGATGGTGATCACCATGATCATTTTCCACAATCCCTGGCCGAAGATTACCATAAAACATATAGCCACCATGATCAGGGGAAGGGAGAGCTGAACATCCACCGCCCGCATGATGAATGTTTCCCAGTAGCCTCTTTTGTACCCGGCGATTAGGCCCAGCGTCAGACCGATCAAGAGAGACAGACCAACGCTTAGAAAACCCACAGTAAGCGAGATGCGAAGCCCGTAAATAATATTACTGAGCACATCTCGGCCGAGGCGATCGGTCCCAAGGTAATATGGGGACGTGCCCCTTGCATACCAGATGGGCGGCATTAAACTCTCTTTTAAGTTTTGCTCGATGGGATCCACTGGGGCTATCCAATGGGCAAAAATCGCGCAGCAAACCATAAGAAACAGCATCACAGACGCGCCCAATACCCACTTGTCACTTAAGAATGAGTGCAGCATCTGGCGTTCGGCCGGAATATAGCGGTAGCCCAAAAAGCTCGCCACAGGTGGAGCGTAGGTTCTTTCCGTATCGGTTCGATTCATTTTCACTTGATCGACGACTCTTACCGGGTTATTTTTCATAACGTATCCGTGGATCCAGCCACATGTAGATTACATCTACGATGAGATTGATTAAAATAAAAATGGTCGAAACGACCAACGTCCAGGCGATAATTACCGGGTAATCCATTACTCCGATGGAATCCAGAAAAAGGCGACCCATCCCCGGCCACGCAAAGATCCGTTCGGTAACAATGGAACCGGCCAGCAACGATCCCATCTGTAAGCCCGCGATGGTAATAAAAGGAATCAGGGTATTTTTCAACGCGTGTTTATAGATAACTGTTTTTTCGCTGACCCCTTTTGAACGGGCTGTGCGGATGTAGTCTTGAGTCATAATGTCGAGCATACCTGCCCTGATCAACCGAAAAAACAGGGCCAAGCGGTAGAGTGACAGTGATGCAGCCGGAAGTACCAGGTGAGCCCAGGTCCCACGCCCGGATGATGGAAACCACGGCAGCTCGACGGCAAAAATCAGAATAAAGGCGATACCGATCCAAAAAGACGGTGCAGATATGCCGACAAGGGAACCCATCAGGCAGCTTCGATCCAACCATTTCCCCCGCCGGGATGAGGCCAGGACCCCCAGAGGAACCGCCAATATCAGGCTGATCAACATTGAGACGCTTACCAGTTCAAGTGTTGCAGGCAGCCGGTCCAGTACAAGCTTTAGCGCCGGCTGGCCATGATGGTAACTGATTCCAAGATTTCCCTTCAGCGCATTCTTGAGAAACAAACCATACTGGACCGGCAGCGGTTTGTCCAGACCGAGGGCCTGTCGCAGTTCTTGAACATCTTTCTGGGTGGCGTCTGACGGCATAAGAAGCTGAACCGGGTCTCCCGATATATGGAGGATTAGGAAGACGATCAAGGTGACCACAAAAAAGACGATCAATGCTTGATAGAGGCGTCTTAGCAGGTATATACTCATACTTTTAAATCTTGAGGTTTCAAGGTACGAGTTTAACGTTAAAGACCTGCCCCTGACAGGGGCAAGTCAAAGCTGGATCATTTGAGACCCAGATATTTACCGTGGTGCTGTCTCATTTAGCTCTTTTCAGTTCAAAGGCCAAAATTCGATCGTCTAACCGTGCTTTTCCTATGACCCTTTTGTTAATACCGATCACATTTTCAATATAGAAGAGCGGGATTATGTAAGCGGTCGCGTAGATGTCTTCCGACACTGCCCTTTTCAGTTTAACACTCTTCTCAGGATCCATTTCTTTGGAAGCCTCCACTATCCGGTTTTCAATTCCCGGATCATAAAAGCGACCTCGGTTGTTCCGGCCCTCATCCCCCTCCTGTTTGCGGAAAAAGGCGTTCATGGTCCGCTCCCAGGAGAACGTTCCCTGTTCTAATAAGAACATAGGAGATTTGTATCCTTCAACACTTGGATAAAGGACCGCCTTCGGTTGGGCCACAACTTTGAGATTCACGCCGATTTTAGTGAGCTGATGACCAATGGCCTCGGCAATGAGCGAGTCGTTGACGAAGCAGTCGTTGCAGGCGTCGAAGTTGGCCTCAAAACCATTGGGAAATCCGGCTTCTGCCAGCAGTTTCTTAGCCAATTCGGGAGCATATTTCAGCCGCTTGATGTTCGGACTATATCCGTGAACAAATTGAGGTATGATCTGACTTGCTGGATAAGCGCCGCCTTCCATGACATGTTTAATAATGTCATCCACATTGATGCCGTGGGCGATGGCTTCGCGAACCTTTTTTAACCTGAAGGGATTGGGCGCACCCACAGGGATACCAGGCTGCATTTCCGGTGCCTTGCCGCCCTCTTTGGTATAGACGTCAAACATAATATACGGGACATATCGACTGGGAGTACGGCTGATATAGGTGTTTTTGTTTTTCTCGATTCGTGGAATATCCCGACTTGAAACTCCCCAGATAACATCGATTTCACCGGAAATCAGCCCGGCGACCCGTGTCGCGTCTTCGGGAATGGGTCTGATGATCACCTCTTTAAAGTCGACCTTGCCGCCATACCAATCATCGTTGGCAACCATCTTAATATGATCGTCCTTCACCCATTCGACAAACTTGTACGCCCCTGTACCGATTGGATTATGGTTGAGATGCGTCCAGTCTTTTTTGTCCCACTCCTGAAAATATTTTGGTGGAACCATAGAAACAAGCTCGAGCATGATTGCAATTTCTGGTATCGGTTTTTTGGTCACGAACCGCAAAGTATATTCATCGACGGCAATAATTTCCTTGTAATCGGGAACACTAGATTTGTACTGGCTATGGGGATCGGTTTTGCATCGCTCCAGAGAAAACTTGGCTGCAGCAGCATTGAAAGGTTCACCATTGTGGAATTTAACACCCCTGCGCAGCTTAAATTCCCATGTCAAATCATCGAGCATCTTCCATCGTTCAGCCAAGGCAGGCGCCGGTTTCCAGTTGTCATCATACTTGACTAGGGCATCAAATATATAACGCTGGATGGTAGTTGTGTTACCTTCAGCTCGAGAGTGTGGATCGAATCTTGCCGCGTCTCCTTTAAGGGCGATCACCAATGGTTTTTCAGCCGCGAAGACAACCTGTGGTACGATTAATCCAGTGGCCAAGACAAAGGACAAAATCCAGATCAATTGGTGCTTTCTCATAAATTCCTCCTTATATTCGGTAAGGTATTGCATCTTGGCGGGTCCGGTGGTCTTGCTGAACTATAAGTTAAACCATAAATAGAAGGGACTGGTGTGTCAAGTTTTTTATGGGGCATCGTGCATCCCCCCCGCTTCTCCCTATTGATGGCTGCGGCCACCTATTACCTCTTCTACGTCTGGTTTAGGATTCCCAGTGAAGCATTAAATATTTGGTGTCCGCTATTGACAACTGCCCTCAGGTCCCGTAAAAAAACCTTGCATGGACGGTAATGATTAAAGCTCCATCTGCGAGGGACTTTTAACGAGGCCGCCATCATTCGGAAGGAGAAAAACCGTGACGATGATTGACCGTCGCAACGACACCGTGACCAAACCGACGCCGGCGATGCGCCGTGCAATGATGGAGGCGGAAGTCGGCGACGACGGGCGTCTGGCCTGATTTAAGGCGAATGCACGGAGCTAAAGAAACTCTATTTCGTTTGGGTAAAGATAAATTGATTCGACAGGAGGAGTATGAAAGCATCTGTTTATCTGGCGAGATACCTCAGATCTCAAGGCTTGGAACGCGCTTTCGGACTGCCCGGAGGTGAGGCCATTCCACTGATGGAGGGTCTGCGGCAGGTTGATGTGCCCTTCATCCTGAGCCACCACGAATCCGCCGCCGGCTACATGGCGGGCGCCACCGGTTTTCTCACAGGAGTGCCGGGACTCTGCATCGTCACCCGCGGCCCGGGGGCCGCGAACATGGTGAGCGCCGTCGCGATGGCCCACCTGGATCGGCTGCCTCTCATCGCTATCTCCGGCGACCTTGAACCTTCCCAGGTGGGCAGCTTCACCCACCAGTGGCTCGACCTCGTCAATCTCTTCAAGCCGATCACGAAGTCCAGCAGCCGACTGCTGGCCGGCGATATCGAGACTTCCCTGCCCCAGGCGCTGAACCTGGCGCGTTCGGGCAGGCCCGGCCCTGTCTATTTCGCCTTTCCCGGTTCGGAAGCTAACAAGGAGCTGTTGCATCTTGGCGACATGTCCGTAGAGGAGATCGGTCGCCGCTACGGCATCGCACCGAAGGCCGAGACAGAATCAGACCTCTCCGGCGTGATCGAGGCCCTGCGTGCGTCAAAGGCGCCGATCATCATGGCCGGTCTGGGTGTCGCCTTCTCCCACACCAGTGCCGCACTCGTTGCCACAGCCGAACATCTGCGCGTACCCGTGACGGTAACGGCCCAATCCAAGGGCTGCATCCCCGAGGACCATCCGCTGTTCGCCGGCACTTTCGGGGTCTACACCGATGCCCCTATTGTCGGTCTTATCCAGGAGGCGGACCTTATCCTGGCCGTTGGACTGGACGGTGTGGAGTTCTTCAAGCCTTGGAATATCCAGGTTCCCGTGGTCAGTGTGGCGCCTGCCGGGGCCGATGATCCCTCCTATTCCCCCAAGGTCGCCGTTGACGGCGACCTGTCGTCCCTGCTTGCCGCCATCCGAAAAGGGGTAGAACCGGGCGCGGGCTGGACGCTGAAGCGGATCGGACAGTGCCGTCAGGAGGTGGAGACAATGATGATTCCCAAAATCGCCGAAACAGGCGGCCGGGTCGCCCCCCAGACGGTGCTGGAAGAGATGCGAAGACTCCTCCCCAGGGATGGCATCCTGACTGCCGATGTGGGCGCCCACAAGCTGATAGCCATGGCTCAGTGGGCGGCTTATGAACCGGAGACCTTCCTCACCACCAACGGACTTTCCTCCATGGGCTATGCCATCCCATGCGCCATTGCGGCCAAGCTCGCCCGACACGACAAGCAGGTCGCGGCCTTCATGGGCGACGGTGGCTTCCTGATGTACACGGGCGAGTTGGAGACCCTGGCGCGCCTGAAGCTGCCGGTCACGGTGGTTGTGATGAACGACGCGGCCCTCAGTTCGATCAAGGTAAAGCAGGTAAAGCGCAACTTGCCCTCCGTAGGCGTCGACTTTGGCGAGCCGGACTATGCGGGGATCGCCCGCGACTTCGGGCTGCTGGGCATGAAGGCGACCAGCCGGGAGGAGTTCAGAAGGGCCTTCCAACAGGCGCTGGACTCGGGCCGGGGAGCCGTGGTCGAAGTCGCTACCTACTACGACGAGTACCTGCGCTACCAGTAGCAAATGAAAGAAAGCGGCTGGGTGCAAGGTCGGGATCTCGCCGCCTGCGTCAATGATTGCCCGTCGCGTCAGGACGGGGGGAAGCCGACCAGACAACCACAGCAGTCCCTGCGGTCGATTTACTGGTTCCATGGAACCAGCATGGCCCTCATCCCATGCTGCTGAACTGATCCGACGGGCGCTAAAATCTCCTGTTTTCAAATCTTCTTGACTTTCCGCTGTCGTGCTCGTAAGAAAACCCCGTAGTGGCGTGACGGAGTTCGAATGACACATTGGGGAGACAAGGCCATGAAGACATTTTCGTTTACGGGCGCCAAAAAGATCGTTTTCGGAAACGGGAGTTTCTCCGGCCTGGCGGAGCACCTGGCAGAGCTGAAGGTGAGCCGGCCGCTTGTCGTCCTTGACGGGAACCTGGTCGGAACGGGCCTCGGCGAGAGGCTTTCCGGCCTTCTGGCCAAGGCGAAGATCGGGTTTGTCCTCTACGACAAGGCGGTGCCGGAGCCGCCGATCGAGCTGGCCGACGACGGGGCGAAGCTCGCCATCCGGAAGAGGTGCGACGGTGTCGTCGGCATCGGCGGCGGGAGCGCAATGGACCTGGCCAAGGCGATCGCTGTCCTTGCGGTGAACAAGGGGAAGGCGGAAGATTATCTCGGACTCAACAAGGTTCCCGGCCCGGGCCTCGCCAAGATCATGGTCCCGACGACCGCCGGGACGGGGAGCGAGGTGACCTTCACGGCCGTTTTCATCCGGAAAAAGCTCAAAAAGAAAGAGGGGATGAACAGCCCCTATCTCTATCCCGAGCTCGCGCTGCTCGATCCGGAGCTGACGCTGACCCTCCCGACCCATGCCACGGCAACGACGGGGATCGACGCCCTCTGCCATGCGATTGAATCCTATACCTCGATCAACGCCTCGCCGATGAGCGAAATGATGTCGCTGGAGGCGATCCGCCTCATCTCCGACAACCTGCGGACAGCCGTCCACGACGGGACCAACATCGAGGCGCGGGAGGCGATGCTGCTGGGGAGCCTCTACGCGGGGCTCGGCCTTGCCAACGCAGGCGTGACGGCGGTCCATTCCCTCTCCTACCCGCTCGGCGGGAAATACGGAATCTCCCACGGACTCGCCAACACGATCATGCTCCCAAGGGTGATGGCCTTCAACCTGCCCGGCGCCCAGGAGAAGTTCGTCGACATCGCGGAGATCATGGGGGAGATCGTCGATGACCTGCCGCTCCGGGAGGCGGCCTACCTGGCCGTGGAGGCGGTGGAGGCCCTGATCGAGGATTGCGGTATTTTCACGACGCTCGAAGAGCTGGAGATCCCGGAAGCCGATTTTCCGGAGCTGGCGAAGGTCGCGATGACGGTCGCCAGGCCGCTCGCCAACAACCCCTGCAAGATGACGCCGGAGGAGATGGTCGAGATCTACCAGGAATGCTATTGATAAAAGGAAGACGGGACGGAAGATTAAGGGAGGAAGGAAAATGGCCGGTGCGGAACTGATCGGAAAGGAAGAGATCAAGGAGGTGATGGACGTCCTGAAGACGGGTGTCTTCGCAAGATACGCCTTCGACAACGAACGGCAGGGGATCTGGAAGGTAAGGGATTTCGAGAAGGCCTTCGCGGGATACTCCGGCACGCAATACGCTCTGGGGGTCACCTCGGGCTCGGCGGCCCTCAAGATCGCGCTCACCGCCCTCGACGTGGGGCCCGGGGATGAGGTGATCTGTCCGGCCTTTACCTTCATGGCCACCTACGAGGCGGTCCTCGAGGTCGGTGCGATCCCGGTCATGGCGGACATCGACGACACCCTGAACCTCGATCCGGACGACATCCCGAACAAGCTCACGCCGCGCACGAAGGCGGTCATCCCCGTTCACATGTGTGGAGCGCCCGCGCGGATCGACAAGATCATGAAGGTGGCAAAAAAGCACAAACTGCTGGTTCTTGAGGACACCGCCCAGGCGCTGGGGGCGAGCTTCAAGGGGAAAAAACTGGGGAGCCTCGGCGACATGGGGATCTTCAGTTTCGACCACTACAAGACGATCACGACCGGAGAGGGCGGCATGGTGATCACCAACGACCTTGCTCTCTACCACCGCGCCGAATGGTACCACGACCACGGCCACGACCATGTCTCCACCGTCAGCCGCGCGCTCGACGGCCGGACGATCCTCGGCTTCAACTACCGGATGAACGAGTTCCAGGGGGCCATCGGCCTCGCCCAGCTCCGGAAGCTCGACCGGGTCATCGCCGCGCAGCGGAAGAACAAGGCGGTCGTCAAGGAGGCGCTGGCCGGACTTCCGGGAATCAAATTCCGGGGGATGCCCGATCCCGAAGGGGACTCGGCGACGTTCCTCGCCTTCAACCTGCCTAAGGAGGAACAGACCAAGGCCTTCCAGAAGGCGCTCAAGGCCGAAGGTCTCGACACGGTCCGTTTCAAGGACAATTTCTGGCACTATGTTCCGAACTGGGAGCACTTCCTGGCGAAGTCGACGGCGAATACGAAAAAACAGCCCTTCTCCGATCCGCGCAACCGGAAGACGACCTATAGCCGGAAGGCGATCCCCCACGCGGAGGATCTCCTCGGCCGGACGCTCATCATGGGCATCTCCGTGAAGATGCCGGCCGCGAAGATGAAGGCGATCCGGAAGGCGATCGCAAATGCGGCCAAGGTGTTGTAGGGAGAAAGAGAAATGATTGTGGTCACCGGCGGCGCCGGGTTCATCGGGAGCGCCTTCGTTGCGAAGCTGAATGCGGAGAAGATTGACGACATCATTGTCGTTGACGAGCTGGGGACGAACGAGAAGTGGCGGAACCTCGTCAAGCGCCGGTACGCCGACTATCTCCACAAGGACGCCTTCCTCCGGATGATCGAGGCGGAGCGGGTTCCGTTCCCCGTCGAGGCCATCGTCCACATGGGGGCCTGCTCCTCGACGACGGAGCGGGACGCCGACTACCTGATGGAGAACAATTTCCACTACACCTGCCGCCTTGCGGACTGGGCCATCGGGCACAAGGTCCGGTTCATCTACGCCGGCTCCGCGGCGACCTACGGCGACGGCGCGCAGGGTTTCTCCGACGACGATGAAACCAGCCGTCTCCTCCGTCCGATCAACATGTACGGCTACTCCAAACAGCTCTTCGACCTGAAGGTCCTCCGCGAGCGGATCGCGGACCGCGTCGCCGGGATCAAGTTCTTCAATGTTTTCGGCCCGAACGAGTACCACAAGGACGACATGACGAGCGTGATCTTCAAGGCGTTCCACCAGATCCGCGAAACGGGAAGGGTAAGGCTTTTCAAATCCTGCAAACCGGAATATCCCGACGGCGGCCAGAAGCGGGACTTCATCTACGTCAAGGATTGCGTCGATGTGCTCTGGTGGCTTCTCAACCACAAGGAGGCGAACGGGATCTTCAACCTCGGGACGGGAAAGGCGAGGACCTGGAACGATCTGATCGGGGCGGTCTTTGCCGCACTCGGCCGTCCGCCGCAGATCGAATACATCGAGATGCCCGAGGCGATCCGGGGGCAGTACCAGTATTTCACCGAGGCGAAGATGGAGAAACTCCGCGCCGCCGGATGCCCGACTGCGTTTCGTCAGTTGGAGGAGGCGACGGCGGATTATGTCCAGGGGCACCTCCTCTCGGCCGATCCCTATCTGTAAAGAGGTTTTCATGTCCGTCCAGGTTGTCTGCATCATCCCGTCCCGCTACGAATCGACCCGCTTTCCCGGCAAGCCGCTCGCCGACCTCTGCGGGAAGCCGATGATCCAACACGTCTACGAGAGGGTCCTCCGGGCAAAGAGCGTCTCCTTCGCCGCCGTGGCGACCGACGACAAGCGGATCTTCCATGCGGCTGAGGCCTTCGGCGGCCGGGCGGTGATGACCTCGCCCCGCCACCGCTCCGGAACAGACCGGATCGCCGAGGCGGTCGAGACGATGGGGCTCCGGGACGACGATATCGTCGTCAACATCCAGGGCGATCAGCCCCTCTTCGAGCCGGTCCAGGTGGACGAGGTGGTCGGGCCGCTTCTGGCGGACGCCGCCGTCCCGATGTCCACGCTGATCTATCGGATCGTCCGTGACGAGGAGATCACCCACCCCAATGCGGTCAAGGTCGTCTTCGACAACCGCGGGTTCGCCCTCTACTTCTCCCGCGCTACGATCCCGTTCGTCCGCGATCCGGAGAAGAAGGCCGACTACTTCAAACACCACGGGATCTACGCCTACCGCCGTGATTTTCTGCGCACCTTCACCTCTCTGACCGAGGGAGTCCTGGAACGCCTGGAGGCGCTCGAACAGCTCCGCGCCCTCGAACACGGCTACCGGATCAAGGTGGTCGTCACCCCGCACGATTCCGTCGAGGTGGATACCCCCCAAGAGTTGGAGCGGGTCCGGCGGCTGATCACAGGGGAGGAAGCATAACCATCAATGATGCTCTCGTCAAAAGGAGTAAATTGCCTCTTTTGTCATTCCGGACTTGATCCGGAATCCAGTGCTTGTCGGTAGTTCTGGATACCGGCTTTCGCCGGTATGACCGACTGGTTAGATGATATTTAGCTGATAGCATCATAAATTTAGGAGGGAATGATGATTGATATCGAATATCTGAAGAAAATAAAGTTGGTTACCCACCCGTTTGGCCAGAAGATTGTGGCGTATTGTCTGCTTCTGCCGAACTACAGCCTCTTCGCGAAGGTGGACATCCAAATCGAAAATGCCGAACGGATCCCGCGCGGGGAGAGCGTGATCTTCGCGATGAACCACACGGACCGGTTCAACTACTGGCCCTTCCAGTACAAGATCTTGAAAATGAGGGAATTCCCGTTCTCGACCGTCTGGGTGAAGGCCAAATACTACAAGAACGCGTTCCTGGCGAAGGGGCTCGACCTCTGCAACCTGATCCCGGTGCCGTCGATGGGATATCTCATCGAGGAGTTTTACCGGAAGAAGTTCAACCACAAGATGGACAAAGGGCTCTACCGGGCCGTCAAGGACATGATCGACGGCCGTATCGCCGAGGCGGGGCCGCAGGAACGCGCCGCCGTCGAAGCGATCCAGGCGATGGGCGAACAGTTTGCGGAGTTTATCCGGGGCTATTATGAAGATGTGATGGAGAAGGTTGCGGAATTGAGCCGTATCGCCCTCTGCGAGAAGCAGCTCAACCTGATCATCTTTCCGGAGGGCACCCGCTCGGTGACGCTGTCCGAGGGGCGGACCGGCCTCGCCCAGCTCGCCCTGCACACGGAAAAGCGGATTGTCCCCGTCGCCTGCAACAACTCCGAAGAGGTCTATACCGGGAGCCTTCCGTTTGCGAAAAGCGGCCGGATCACCTATCGGATCGGCGAACCGCTCTCCGTGAACGACCGGCTCAAGGAGTTCCGGATCGGCGAACCGTTCCGTCTCTTCTCCCGGGAATCGCAGCAGCGCTACCGGGAGCAGTTCGAAGGGGTGACGCGGATCGTCATGGCGAGTATCGAAGGGATGCTCGACGAGAAGTACCGGCGGGGCGTCTCTGCAACCTGAGGCCCGCCTTGCCCGCCGCTCGCTCTGAGTCCCATGTCTTAACGCAATCAACCCACGTTGGAGGGGATAACGTGATGAAGATTCTACGGGTGGATCTGCGGCAGGGAACGGTTGCGTTCGAAAATCTCAGGGAGGAGTGGCAATCCCTCGGCGGCAGTGCCATCATCGTGAAGATCCTGAACCGGGAGGTGTCTCCTGCGGCGGACCCGCTCGGCCCCGAAAACCATTTTGTCGTAGCCGCAGGCCCCCTGGCGGGCACCGGGGCCCCCCAGCTCGGACGCATCTCCGTCGGCGCCAAGAGCCCGCTCACGCTGGGCATCAAAGAGTCCAACTCCGGAGGCCCCGCCGCGCAAATCCTCGACCGGCTGGGAATTCGCGCCGTGATCTTTCAGGGCGCGCCGCAGGATAAGCGGTTATACGGCCTGTCGATCTCGAAGGACCAGGCCGCGCTGATCCCGGCGGAGGAGTAC
>Ga0208566_1000296_pt1 | contig 35841 bp, 30 predicted proteins | sample PL_2010_150m_FD_184159 | JGI IMG/M metagenome (GOLD analysis project Ga0208566, IMG submission 184159) | Freshwater microbial communities from Powell Lake, British Columbia, Canada to study Microbial Dark Matter (Phase II) - PL_2010_150m... | ecosystem: Environmental > Aquatic > Freshwater >...
GAGTACGACGAGCTCTACCTTCTCTACAACGAGTTCGTCAATGTCGCCGTCCAGCGACCCACCGTGGCCCGGCTTTTCCCCCTCCCCGCCATCGGACGCAAGGAGAAGGGCGAACCGGAAAATCTGTTAGACTCCATCTACGAACCCTCGGCGCAGGCCCTGCTGGAAAAACTGCTCCCGATGTACGTTCATGTCCTGATCTACCGCGCGCTGGTCGATACCTCCGCCGGGGAAAACGGCGCCCGGATGGCAGCGATGGACAACGCGACCCGGAACTGTGAGGATCTGATTCAGAACCTTACGCTCAAATACAACAAGGCAAGACAATCGGCGATCACCGCCGAGCTGATGGACATCGTGGGCGGCACCGAGGCGCTGGCGAAAGGATAAATAAGACGGATAATGGGCGGGCTTAAAGCCGGCGCCACAAAAGATCATGTTTAAGGAGAAGGGTATGAACACAGGAAGACTTGTACAGGTCATCGGGCCGGTTGTGGACGTGGCATTCGACGAGGGACAGCTCCCGAACATCATGAACGCCATCGCCATCTCCAACCCCACGATCAACGACGTTGAGGATAACCTGATCGTCGAGGTCGCGCAGCATCTGGGCGACAACGTCGTCCGCTGCATCGCCATGGACATCACCGACGGCCTGGTCCGCGGAATGAAGGCGAAGGACCTGGGCGGACCGATCAGCGTGCCCGTGGGACCCGAATGCCTTGGTCGAATCCTCAACGTCGTCGGCCGTCCGGTTGACGGCCTGGGGCCCATCAACGCAAAGCATACCATGCCCATTCACCGCGAGGCGCCTACCTTCCTCGAACAGGATACCTCGGTCCATGTGCTCGAAACGGGGGTCAAGGTGATCGACCTCCTCGTACCCTTTCCGAGGGGGGGCAAGATGGGGATGTTCGGCGGCGCCGGTGTCGGCAAGACCGTCGTCATGATGGAGATGATCCACAACATCGCTTTGCACCACGGCGGCATCTCGGTCTTTGCCGGTGTAGGCGAGCGGACCCGCGAGGGGAACGACCTCTACCTCGAGATGAAGGCCTCGGGGGTCATCAAACAGGCGGCCCTGATCTACGGCCAGATGACCGAGCCGCCGGGCGCCCGGGCCCGCGTGGCCCTGACGGCGCTTGCGGCGGCGGAATATTTCCGGGATGTGGAAGGACAGGACGTCCTTCTTTTCATCGACAATATTTTCCGGTTTACACAGGCGGGTTCCGAAGTATCGGCCCTGCTGGGCCGCATGCCCTCCGCCGTCGGTTATCAGCCGACGCTGGCCACCGACCTCGGAGAACTTCAGGAACGCATCACCTCCACCACCAAGGGGTCCATTACGGCGGTTCAATGCGTCTACGTGCCGGCAGACGACCTGACGGATCCGGCGCCCGCGACCACATTTGCCCACCTTGACGGTACCGTCGTTCTCTCCCGGCCGATTGCCGAACTTGGCATCTATCCGGCCGTGGACCCCCTGGATTCAACCTCCCGCATCCTGGACCCGAATGTCCTGGGCGCAGAGCACTACAAGGTGGCGCGGCAGGTTCAGGTAACGCTCCAGAAATACAAGGATCTCCAGGACATCATCGCCATCCTCGGCATGGACGAGCTCTCCGAGGAAGACAAGCTGACCGTAAGCAGGGCAAGGAAGATCCAGCGGTTCCTCTCCCAGCCCTTCTTCGTCGCCGCCCAGTTCACCGGCACGGAGGGCAAATTCGTCAAGGTGGCCGACACGGTCCGGGGATTCAAGGAGATTTTGGAAGGAAAACACGACGACCTGCCCGAGCAGGCCTTCTACATGGTCGGCGGCATCGAAGAGGTCGTGGAGAAGGCGAAAAAACTGGCCGAATAACCGGAGGCGCTTCAAGATGGCTCGCGAATTGACACTGGAAATCGTAACGCCCGAAAAGATCGCCTTCAAGGGGGTCGTCGAAGAGGTGACCATCCCCGGCACGGAAGGCGAATTCGGCGTTCTCAAGGGCCACACCTCCCTGCTGAGTTCGGTCGATGTCGGGAAGCTCAGCTACACAAAAGACCACAAGAAGACTTACTATGCAGTGAGCACGGGCTACGCCGAGGTCACGGCCTCCAAGGTGACTGTCCTCGTGGAAACCGCCGAGAGAGCGGATCTGATCGACCCAGAGAGGGCGAAGCGCGCCCGGGAGCGGGCCGAGGAGAAAATAAGAAAACTGCCCCAAAAGGATATGGAGTTCGAAAAGGCTCGGATGGCCCTTATGCGGGCGGTGACCAGAATCAACGTCGCAGGGAAGAGTTAGTCTTCCTCTTCCTGAACGGTGATATCGATGATTTCGAATTCGCGGACGCCGCCCGGCGTCTTGACGCTCACCTCGTCGCCGACGCGTTTGCCGATCAGCGCCCTGCCGATCGGCGAGGTTACGGAAATCCTGTCTCTTTCGAGGTCCGACTCGAGGGGTCCCAAAAGCTGGTAGGTAATCCCCTTGCCGGTACCGATCTCCTCGATGGCCACGGTCGAACCGAAGACCACCCTCTCGCAGGTCAGGTTCTTCAAGTCAATCACGTTGGACATCGCCAGGTTGTTTTCCAATTCCTGCATTTTCCCGTGCAGGAAGGACTGCCTCTCCTTGGCCGCTGAGTATTCCGCGTTTTCTGAAAGATCCCCGTGCCCTCTTGCGATCTCGATGTCCTTGATGTTCTGTGGAATAGAAATCGTCTTTACAACCTCCAGTTCCCGTTTCAACCTTGCAAATCCCGCTTTGGTGATGGGTATCTTGTCCATAAAACTTCTTCTCCCGCCCGGATATTCTGGGTGCCTCGCAGGCAGGCCATACCCAGCCGACCGACTACCGCACGAGGTTTGATCCTTAATCGAGAAACCACAGGCTGTCAAGGAAGAAATGAGGGTCGTCAGAGACGCTTGCTACGTCCAGGAAACTGTGTTACGAAGATGGTTACGGCCCGGGACCGGCGGGACCGGAACATCCGAAAGCACTGTCCGGTTTTATTAACCGGGGAAGGAGAACACACAGCTTCCATGTTCGATAGATATAATCGTGATATCAACTATTTACGTGTTTCCGTCACGGACCGGTGCAACCTCCGCTGCACCTACTGCGTGCCCAAGGCGGGGCTCTCCCGAATCGGTCATGACGACATCCTCCGGTATGAGGAGATCCACCGGATCATCCGGATCGCGGCAGGACTCGGGATCACGAAGGTCCGGATCACCGGCGGCGAACCGCTGGTCCGTCGGGGCATCGCCGAATTTATCGCATCCCTCCGTGCGATCCCGGAACTGAAGGATATCAGCCTGACGACGAACGGCATCCTTCTCGAAGCCTGTGCGGAGAACCTCTTTGCCGCGGGAATCCGACGGATCAACGTCAGTCTCGACTCCCTGAACGCCGAGAAGTACGCCCGCATCACGCGGGGCGGGGAGCTCCACGCCGTTCTCAACGGAATACGCAAGGTCCGGGAAACCGGCTTCTCCCCGATCAAGATCAACATCGTGGCCATCAAGGGGTTCAACGACGACGAGATCCTGGACTTCGCCCGGATGACCTTCGAAAATCCCTATCAGATCCGATTCATCGAACTGATGGCCCTCGGCCATGCGGGAATCGAAAACAACGGTCGGTATATTTCCAACGCCCTCGTCCGGGAGCGGATCGAGGGGTTCGGCCGGCTTGAACCGGTCAACGGTCCGGGGAACGGAGACGAGGGACCGGCGCGAATCTACCGCCTCGCCGGCGGTGCGGGAGAGATCGGGTTCATCAGCCCGGTCAGCCGCCACTTCTGCGGCACCTGCAACCGCCTCCGCCTGACGGCGGAAGGCCACCTCCGGGCCTGCTTGCTGTCGGATGACGAAACGGACCTCAAGGGCCCCCTCCGGGCGGGATGCGCCGACGGGGAGTTGGAGAAACTCATCCTTGGGGCGATCGCCCGGAAACCAAAAGAGCACCAAATCGCCTGTACGGATCACCACATCAAGAAATGCATGAAAGAGATGCCGGCGATCGGCGGGTGAAAGGTTCTCCCTGCACCGGCGAATGGAAACGGGTTTTCACAAAACGGCGGAAAGAAGATTCAGCGACAGGAAAGAAGATGGGGACGCAGGTAGAAACGATTCATGACGACTGGCGGGTGACGCCCGCCGGCCGCTATCTCGACGGGAGGATCAAGAGCCTTATCCTCGATCTGACGGAGCCCCGTGCCGGGGAACGTCTCCTCGACATCGGGTGCGGCAGCGGCGAACATCTCGGCCTCTTCCGGCGGAAGGGGTGCGACGTGACGGGGCTCGATCCGTCATCCTTCCTGCTCGACCAGGCATGCCAGCGACTCAGCAGCCGCGCCGAACTCCGCATCGGCCGGGCCGAGGACCTCCCCTTCTCCGATAACGAATTTGACATCGTCACGCTGATCACCTCCCTCGAATTCACCAGCGACCCCGGTCTGGCCGTCGCCGAGGCAATCCGGGTCTGCCGGGGGCGGGTCTTCATCGGGGTGATGAACCGCTGGTCCCTGATCGGATCGCAGGGGCGCCTGCCGAGCCTTTTCAATCCCCAAACCCTCACAACAAACCGTTTCTTCCACCTCGCCTCCCTCACCGCCATGATCCGGAGACAGCTCCCGGGGGTCCGGGTCCAGTGGGGCAGCGTGATCTTCCTTCCCTGGAGCTGGTATGATTTCGCCACCGGCCTGGAGGAGCGAATCCCCGTGATGAACAACCCCTTCGGCGCCTTCTTCGGCCTGGCCTTCTCCGTAACCTTTTCTTTCCGGACGATTCAGGAGGTGATCCGGGAGCCGGTCGCGCTGAGTCCGGATGGCCCGAGACCCGTGCCGGGCGTCGTCCGTGGATTCAAGAAGGACGGCTTGCCGGCTGTCTGCGGGAAGACGAAAAATGGTTCATGAAGCGTTGCTGTATGAAAAGGAAGCGGGGAATCGTGTAAACTGCGGCCTCTGCGCCCACCTCTGCCGGATCGCCCCCGGCGACCGGGGAACCTGCGGCATCCGGGAAAACCGTGAGGGAACCCTCTACAGTCTCGTTTACGGCGCGATCATCGCCGAAAACGTCGATCCCATCGAGAAGAAACCCCTCTTCCATCTCCTTCCCGGCTCCCGCTCCTTCTCGATCGCCGCGGCCGGCTGCAACTTCCGCTGCACCTTCTGCCAGAATCACGAGATCTCACAGATGCCGCGCGAAACGGGCCGGATCGTCGGGCGTGAAAGAACCCCGGCGGAGATCGTGGAGATGGCCGTCCGGAGCGGGTCGCGGAGCATCGCCTACACCTACACGGAGCCGACCGTCTATTTCGAATTCGCCTTTGATATCGCCGGAATCGCGCGGGAAAAGGGGCTCAAAAACGTCTTTGTGACGAACGGCTACATGACACAAGGGATGCTGGAGCAGGTCGCGCCCCGCCTTGATGCGGCGAACGTCGATCTGAAGGCCTTCCGCGACGATTTCTATAAAAAACAGTGCGGCGCGCGACTCCAGCCGGTCCTCGACAGCCTGAGAAAGATGAAGGAACTCGGGATCTGGGTCGAAGTGACGACACTCCTCATTCCCGGTCTGAACGACGGCGAGGAGGAACTCGGCGAACTCACAGCCTTCCTCGTCTCCCTCGGGGCGGAAACCCCTTGGCACATCAGCCGCTTCCACCCCCAGTACCGGATGACCCAGACACCGCCGACGCCGGCTTCCTCGATTCACCGGGCCGCAGAAATCGGCAAATCCGCCGGGCTGAAATACGTTTACAGCGGAAACATCCCCGGAGATCCGGGGGAGAACACCCATTGCGCCCACTGCGACCGCATCCTCATCGGCCGCCACGGCTTCTCCATCGAACGGCTGGATCTGAAGGGATCGGCCTGCCCCCATTGCGGGACGCCCCTCGACGGGATCTTCTGACAGAGACGAAATCCATGAACGAAACGAACGATGACCTTTGGGAAGTGATCGCCACGGCCGCCGGGATGACGCAGGCGAATATCATCCTGGGTCGGCTCAAAAGCGAGGGAATCCCGACGCAGCTCCGGTATGAGGCCGCCGGGACGATCTATGCGATCACGGTCGACGGTCTGGGCGAGGTGAAGATCCTCATCCCCGTCCCGGACTGGGATTGGGCGAAAGAAATCCTCTCCCGCTCCTACAACGACGGCGAGCTCCCTTGGGAAGATGATACGAAGAGTACTGGCCCCCTCGCCTAGGCGAAACATTTCGGACCGGCTCCACCTCACCCGCAATCTCTTTTCCGCAACGACCGCAAGCTTTATTGTCCAAGACGATCTCCCCTTTTCCAACGTGCAAAAAATCCTTGACAATACTGTTTCAATTTATTAAAGTTTACAACTATTGAAACACTTAAACAACAGGAGGAAATGAATGGAAGAAATATATGAACTCCAAGCCGATGTCTGTAAGATTTTTTCCAATGCTAAACGACTGGAAATCATCAATATTCTGAAGGACGGGGAAACATCGGCAAACGAGTTGATTGAAAGGACAGGTCTAAGCAAAGCCAATCTCTCCCAGCACATGGCGATCCTGAAAGCAAGAGGGGTTATCTTGACCAGACGGGAAGGCGTCAACATGTATTACCGCATCGCCAACCCCAAGATCATCCAGGCATGTAATTTGATGAGGGAAGTTCTCACGGAGCAAATCCAGGAAAAAGGACGGATTGTTTCCGTTCTCACCGGCACCCCGAAGAAAAGCCCCGCCCGGGTCGCAAAAAAGGAGCAGTCTTCATGACGAAACTGAACAATGCCTTGATCGAGTACCTACAAAATACATTTCAGGACCGCGTGACGTTCGATGATGTGGAGCGGATGCTTTACGGCCATGATATCGCCGCCATGCCGAGCCTGATCAAGCCCCTCATCGGGAATACCATCCCGGATGCCGTCGTGCAGCCGGTGAACGAAGAGGAGTTGCGGAAGCTGGCATCCTGGGCTGCCGATAACCGGATCCCGCTCACCCCGCGGGGCAAGGCCTCTTCGGGTTACGGCGGGGTCCTGCCGGTGGAGCAGGGAATTGTGGTGGATTTCTACCGTCTGAAGAAGATTCTCTCCATTGACAAAGAGAAACTGACCGCCACGGTCCAGCCCGGCATCGTATGGGAGAGGCTCGACCGCGAGCTGAAGAAGCAGGGTCTGACGCTGCTTACATACCCCTCGAGCTACCCGGGCTCTACCGTGGGCGGCTGGCTCGCCCAGGGAGGCGCGGGTTTCGGATCGTATGAAGCAGGCTGGTTCCGGGATACGGTCCTTTCCGCGCGCGTCGTCCTGCCGGACGGCACCGTACAGGCGTTCGAGGGAAAGGATCTCGACATGATCAGCGAGGCGGAAGGGATCACCGGCCTCATCAGCGAGATCACCATCCGTGTTCAGCCTGATGAGGCGATGGACCTGGTCTCCATCGGCTGTTCGAATCCCCATGATCTGCAGAAGATGATGGAGGCGATGCACAAGGAAAACCTCCCCATCTGGTCGCTCGTCTTCATCAACCCGCGGATGGCGGAAATGAAGAACCAGGCGCCGCTCATGGAGCACATGGGCCACCCCGCGGAGGAGCGGGTGCTTCTGCCCGCATCCTACATCACCACACTCACTTTCCGTGTAAAAGATCGTGAGAAAGTCATGGACGGCCTGAACAGGATCGTCAAGCTCTGCGGGGCGGAGATCCTGAGCGACAAAATCGCGCATCACGAGTGGAAGCACCGCTTCAAGCTCATGGTGGTGAAGCGCCTGGGTCCCAGCCTTGTGCCCGCCGAGGTGGTCATCCCCCTTTCCTCTTTCGGCGACTTCATGACCGAGGTGGAGAAGACCATCCGGCAGCCGGTCGTCAAGGAAGGCGTGATGATCCGAAATTCGCCCTCCGGAAAGCCGGAGGTGGTGATCCTCGGGTTCATCCCCGGCGACGAGCGGGCCTTCAACTTCAACTTCGTCTTCGGCCTCTCTCTCTCCATGATGAGACTGGCGGAGAAGCACGGCGGGCGGGCCTATGCCACAGGACTCTACTTCTCACCCAAGGCCAGGGACGTGCTCGGCAAGGACCGCCTTGCCAGGCTCACGACATTCAAAAAACAGGTGGACCCCAAGGGTATCCTGAATCCCGGGAAGGTGCTCGGAGGGAGGCTCATCGGGGCGGCCGTAAGGCTCGGTAGCCTGTTCGAACCGCTGATCAGGCCCTTCGGCAACGCGGTTTTCACCAAGGTAGGAGAGAGGCCGACGACGGATTCGCGGGACATCCCCGCGGACGTGGCCTGGTATGCTCACAGTTGCTCCCAGTGCGGCTATTGCGTGGACGAGTGCGATCAGTTCTACGGCAGGGGCTGGGAGAGCCAGAGCCCCCGCGGCAAATGGTACTGGCTGCGGGAGTACATGAAGGGCAAGCAGGAGTGGAGCCAGAAGGTGGTGGACACCTTCCTCGTCTGCACCACGTGCGAGCTCTGCAATATTCGCTGCTCCGCAGCCCTGCCCATCGAGCCCTCCTGGATGAAGCTCCGCGGCAAGCTCATCCACGAGAAAAAGAAGATGACCTTCCCACCCTTCGAGATGATGGCCGAGGCCACCCTGAAGGAGGGGAACATCTGGGCCGGCTACCGGAAGAACCGCTCGGCGTGGTTCCCCGAGGACCTGAAGGAAAAGCACGGCCCCGGCAAGAAGGCCAAGGCCGCCTACTTCGCCGGTTGCACCGCGAGCTACGTGGAACCGGACATCGGCATGGCGAGCGTACGGCTCCTGGATGCGGCCGGGGTGGACTTCACCTATGTTGGCAACAAGGAAAACTGCTGCGGCACGCCCATGCTGGTGGCCGGGAAGTGGGAGGTGTTTGAGGAGATCATGCGCCGGAACATCAGGGCCATCAAGGATGCAGGCGCCGAAAGCGTGATCACTTCATGCCCGGCATGCGACATGATGTGGCGGCATGTATACCCAGTCTGGGCCAAAAAGCTCGGAATCGACTATGATATCAAGTCGAAGCACTACAGCGAGGTCCTTTCGGAGAAGATCCAAAAGGGCGAGTTCATCTTCCCGGACATCGGCAAGGCGCCGGTCACGGTGACCTGGCACGACTCGTGCCACATGGGTCGCGTATCGGGCGTCTACGAGCCCCCGCGGGACCTCATCAAAGCCATCCCTCATGTGAAGTTCGTCGAGATGGACCACAATCGCCAGGAGGCCCACTGCTGCGGCAGCGTCCTCACCCTCATCAAGGATCCGCCGGTGGCTGCGGACATTGGAGAGATGCGCCTGAATGAAGCCCTGGAGGCAGGCGCGGACACGGTGCTGGCGCTCTGCCCCTGCTGCCAATTCCAGCTCCGGGTAAGTGCGGACAAGAAAAAGATGCCTGTGGAGGTCGTGGACCTGGCGCGTTTTGCCTCGTCCGCACTGGGCTACGACTTCCCGGACCCCAACCCCGAGGTCAAGCGGCAGTGGGCCGTGTTCGAGGCCATGATCGCACTGATGACGCCGCAGGGTTTTGCGAACCTGATGTCCATCATGTGGCCCGATCTGATCAATGCCATGCCGTTCGGCATGGGGCCCATGATGCGGGTCATGGGCAAGATTCCCGGCGCGCTCGATCTGATGAAACCGATGTTCCCAATCCTCTTCCCGAGGCTGCTTCCGATGATGATGCCCAAGGTCATGCCTGCAATGCTCCAGAGGGTGGCCGACCGCGTCCCGATGCCCGACTACATGCTGGAGCAGATGCCGGATCTCATGCCCAAGGTCATGGACACCCTCATGCCCCACATGATCGGCGAGGTCGTACCTCTGGTGACCCAGCCGATGATCGACTATCTGCATGGGAAACAAGCATGACTCTGTAAGACATTAAAGAAAAACAGAGGCGGCTGGGAAATACTGGGCCGCCTCTGTTTTTCCCACCTTCATAACGCCTCCTTGTCGCAAATGGTACGCTTTATGGCGGTCGGCGGGAAGCTAACCGGCGCTTCGCGACGCCCCGTGAGTCCGGGACAAAACCATCCGTCTTTCGGCAGCGCGCCGGAGTCCCTTTGCCATCCCTTTTTTCCCCTCCCCTCCACCATATATTGTGGTTCTCCCACACGCTCCCCACAGCGGATTGTATTTTTTCTTTACAAACCCGTTTTCTTTTGATAGAATTCGTCCAAATTTAGCTATCTAACGGATTTAAAAGAAGATGAGACTCAAGAAGCTCGAAATCACCGGTTTTAAATCCTTCCGGGAAAAGGTTGTCGTCGATTTCTCCCCCGGGATCAGCGGCATCGTCGGCCCCAACGGCTGCGGCAAGAGCAACATCGCCGACGCGATCCGCTGGGTCATGGGCGAGCAGCGGGTCAAGACCCTCCGCGGGAAGAAGATGGACGACGTAATCTTCAACGGCTCGGAGGAGGCCGCCCCCGTCGGGATGGCCGAGGTCTCCATGATCCTCACGGCAGATGGGCAGCAGTTCCCCGGCAATTACGCGGAATGCAGCGAGATGATGATCGCCCGTCGCCTCTTTCGCGATGGGGAGAGCGAATACACGATCAACAAGATTCCGTGCCGCCTGCTGGACGTTCGGGAATTCTTCATGGGCACGGGGGTCGGCGCCCGGACCTACTCCCTCGTCGAGCAGAGCAGCGTCGCCTCCCTTGTCGAGGCGAAGCCGGAAGACCGGCGGCAGTTCATCGAGGAGGCGGCCGGCATCTCCAAATACAAAAGCCGGAAGGAGTCCGCGGTCCGGAAGATGGAGGCGACCCGGGAAAACATGGTCCGCCTGAACGATATCCTCCGCGAGGTGAAGACCCAGCTCAACACAATCTCCCGCCAGGCGAAGAGGGCGGAACAATACAAGGCTCTGAAGCAGTCCCTCAAAGAGGCCGAGCTCACCGTCGCCCTCCAGACCCTTGCCGACCTGTCCGCCTGCCGGGCCTCTCGGGAAGAGGTGAAACAGGCGCTCCAAAACCGGGAAACGGAGGTCCGGACACGCCTGCAGTCCATCGAGGCCGCCCTGGAGAAACTGAAGGCGGAGGTCCTCGAAAATGAAGGCATAATCTCGGCCCACCAGGAAAAACGCTACGGCACGAAAAACGCTATCAATATCAAGGAACAGGGGATCGAATTCTCCCGACGGAAAATCGCCGATCTTGCCGTAAGACGGGCGAAGGACCTCGCGGAAGGTGAGGCCCTGAAACGGCGCGAGGGCGAGACCGACGGTGAAATCGCCTCCCTCCGGGCCGACGCGGCCGAGGCGGAAGAGAGGATCGGGACGCTCCGGAAGGAGGTCGCCGAGGAGGCGCAGGCCCTCGAAGAACTCCGGAGGATGGACCGGACCTGCCGGCAGGCTCTGGAGGAAAAGAAGGTCCGGTACATCGATATCGTCACCGAAAAGGCCAAGCTGAAAAACATGGTCGTCGGCCTTGCCCGGATGGTCGAAGACTTCGGGAAACGCGAGGCGCGGGAGGTCCGGGAGATCGAGGAAACCGGGAGGCGGTCGGCGGAACTCCGCCGCACGCTGGAAAAACTCCGCTCCGGGCTTGCCGTCGACGAGGAGGGCTTTGCAGAACTCGGACAGAGGCGGGAGGAGATCGCCGACGAGTTGGAACGCGCCCGTGCGGAGCTGGCGGAGGCCGAGGAAAAGATCGCCGGACTCCGCGAAGAGAACAGCCGGAAAGCGGCGAGACTCGCCTCTCTCACGGAATTCGAAGAGAGCTACGCCGGATGCAACGAGGGGGTCAAGTCCCTGATGACCGGCGGCAAGGGGTCAGGCCGTTCCGGTCTCTCCCGCGAGCTCTTCCTGGGCCTCGTCGCCGACCACATCCGCGTCCCAAGGGAGTACGAAACGGCCGTCGAGGCGGTCCTTGGGGAGAAGCTCCAGTACGTCGTGGTGAAGGATCAGACGGACGGCATCCGGGCGATTGACTACCTGAAAAGCGCCTCCCTCGGCCGGGGAAGTTTCGTCCCTCTCGAGATCCGGCCCCACGCCTCCGGCGCCTCCCTCGCAGAGCACGAACATCTCCGGGATGCAGTCCCGCTGATCGAACGGATCACGGTCCGGGAGGATTGCCGGGCGATCGTCAACGAACTGCTGGGCGACGTCCTTCTGATCCCCACCCTTGGGAGCGGCATCGCCCTCTGGCGGCAGAACGGCTTCTGCGGCACCTTCGTCACGCCGGAGGGGGACATCATCAGTCCGAGCGGCATCCTGACGGGCGGGAGCGGCAACGGCAACGACCGGAGCCTGCTGCGCAACCGGCGTGAAATCGCCGAGCTTACCGAAGAGGTTGCAAAACTCCAGGCCGAACTCCAGGAGGAGCAGGAAGGCCGGAAGAAAGCCGCCTCTCGGATCGCCCAGTGGGACGAGGAGCTCCTCCGGCTCCGTTCCCAGCTCCACCTCACGGAACTCCGGATCAACGGCCTCCAAAAGGACGTCGAACGGTACGAAGGCGAATTGCGCCAGGTCGAGGAGCGGCTCAAGGCCCTTAATTTCAACCAGGAAAATCTTGCCGCGGAGGCCGCCGAGGCCCGGGGGAAGATCGCGCGGCACGAGGCGGAGATGAAGGCCATCGAAGGCGAAGAGGCGGCGCTCAACGGGGCGATGGCCGGCGACCGCGAGCGGGGGGATGCGCTCCGGGCGGATCTGGAAGATCGGGAGCACGCCCTCACCGAATGGAAGGTCCGCCTGGCCTCCCTCGAAGAAAAGCGGGAGGCCGACCGGAGGACGCTGGCCCGTTTGGAAGACTCGCTTGTTGATCACTCCCGCGAGCTCGCCGCCCGGACGGCCGACGCGGAGACCTGCGAACACGAAACGCAGGCGCTTGCCCTTCATATCGACGACGAAGAAGAGGCGCTCAAAGACCTCTATGCCGAATGCGAAACCATAGAGAAAACCCTCTCCGAAAAGCGGGACGCCCAGCAGGAGAAAGAGGCCCTTCTCCGCGCGCGGGAGGCGGAGATCCGGGAGACCAAGAAGATCCTCGACGGACAGCTCCGCGAAGGGACCGAACTGGAGGTCGCCGCCCGGGAGATTGTGCTGCAGATGGAGAACCTCCAGCGGAACATCCAGGAGAAGTACGGCGCGGACCTCGCGCAGCTCCTTCCGGAATTCCATCCGCTCGAGGAGGAGGCTGTGGCAGCGCTTGCCGACCGGCTCCAAAAGGACCGGCAGGCCGTCGAGAATTTCGGCGAGGTCAACCTCCTCGCCCTTTCCGAGCACGAAGAGCTGAAGACCCGCTTCGAGTTTCTCACCGCCCAGATCGCCGACCTGAACGCCTCCCTGGATACGCTCCAGAAGACGATCACCCGGATCAACACCGTCTCCCGGCAGCGGTTCGCCGAAACCTTTGCGGGGGTCAACCAGTGCTTCCAGCAGGTCTTCTCCCGCCTCTTCCCCGGCGGCCGGGCTGTGCTCAGCCTGACCGACGAGAACGACCTCCTCGAAACAGGCGTGGACATCGAAATCCGGATCCCCGGGAAACGGACGCAAAGCGTCACGCTCCTCTCCGGCGGCGAGAAGTCCCTGTCGGCGATCGCGCTGATCTTCTCGATCCTGCTCTACCGCCCCGTACCCTTCGTTCTGCTGGACGAGGTGGACGCAGCGCTCGACGACACAAACATCGGTCTTTTCAACCGCCTGGTGAAGGATACTGCGGCCCAATCCCAGATCCTGATGATCACCCACAACAAGAAAACGATGGAAATCGCGGACAGCCTCTACGGCGTCACGATCCTGAAGCAGGGGGTCTCCACGCTGGTATCCGTGAGTCTCAACTGAGTTCTCCTTTCTTTCTTTACATTTGCTATCAAAAAGCATTATAAAACCCCCGCGCCGGCGCGCACGTCCTGTTTGAACGGAGCGGCGCCGGTGCAATCCCATTTCAGGAACGGATGCATGGAAGCGGAAAACGGCAAAAGGGGATTTTTAGACCGTCTGAAGTCGGGGCTTGCCAAAACCCGGAAGCTCCTTCTGACGGACGTCGACGACATCCTCCTCGGAAGCAAGGAGATCGACCAGGCGCTCTTCGACGAACTGGAAGAGGCGCTCATCGTGGCGGACGTGGGGCCGACTTTCACCGCTGAACTCATCGAATCATTGAAGGAAAAGGTGAAGCGTAAGGAGCTCGCCAGTCCCGAAGTCCTCAAAAAGGTCCTCCGGGAGACGATGCGGGAGATCCTGCTCCGGAACGAGGCGCCGCTCCTGATCCCAACGGACAAGACCTACACGATCATGGTCGTCGGGGTGAACGGCACGGGGAAGACCACGACCATCGGCAAACTCGCCCGCAACCTGAAGGAGGAGGGCCGCGCGGTGACGCTCGTCGCCGCCGACACATTCAGGGCGGCGGCCATCGAGCAGTTGGAGGTCTGGGCAAAAAGGGTGAATGTCCCGCTGATCCGTCAGGCCGCCAACACCGACCCCGCCGCCGTCGTCTTCGACGCGATCCGCGCTGCCAAGGCCGGCCCTCCTGGCGTGCTCATCATCGACACGGCAGGCCGCCTCCATACGAAAGTAAACCTGATGGAGGAGCTCAAGAAAATGAAGCGGATCATGCGGCGCGAACTCCCCGGCGCGCCCGAGGAGGTCCTGCTCGTCCTCGACGCGACAACCGGCCAGAACGCGATCGCCCAGGCGAAGATCTTCAAGGATGAGATCGGCGTCACGGGCCTCGTCCTGACAAAGCTGGACGGCACTTCCAAAGGGGGCGTCGTCGTCCGGATTGCAAAAGAGCTGGGGATTCCGCTCCGCTACATCGGCGTCGGAGAGCAGTTGGACGACCTTCGCCCCTTCCGGGCCGAGGAGTTCGTCGAGGCCCTCTTCGCGCCGAACGGCCGCTGAGGCGACCCACCACAAAAAGGGAGGGCATCATGGATCTCAAACCCCTCTTCGAGCCCCGGACCATGGCGGTATTCGGGGTCTCATCGAGCAACTACCGCCACCCGGCCAACGAGATCTTCACGAAGAACCTTCTCCGCTACCCGGTGAAGGTCTATGGGGTCAACCCCCGCGGTGGAACCGTGAACGGCCAGGCGATTCACCGGAGCATCTCGGAGATCCCCGAACCGATTGACCTCGCGGTCATCGCGGTCAGGGCCGATTTCGTGCCGGATGTGCTGTCCGAGTGCATCCGGGCGAAGGCCCGCTCCGCAACCGTCATCTCGGGGGGCTTTGCGGAGGCCGGCAGGCGGGACCTGCAGGAGCGAATCGTCGCGATCGCGCAGGAGGCTTCGTTCCCCTTTGTCGGACCAAACTGTCTCGGGATCTATGTCCCCTCTCATGTGGACACCTTCTTCCTGCCGGGCGAACGCATGGTGAAGCCCACCGTCGGGAACGTATCCTTCGTAAGCCAGAGCGGGGGCATCCTCGTCGACCATCTGATCAAGTTCGCCGGTGAGGGCGTGGGGCTTGCCAAGGCGATCAGCATCGGGAACAAGGCCCTGCTGGGCGAACTGGATCTCCTCGACTATCTCGCACAGGACCCGGCCACCCGGGTGATCGCCTTCTACATCGAAGGCTTCGGCCCAAACGAGGGAAGGGTCTTTGTGCAGAACGCCGGCAAGTGCGGCAAACCGGTCATCGTTCTCAAGTCCGGAAAGAGTGCAGGCGGGAGCCGGGCCGTCTCCAGCCACACGGCATCGCTCGCGGGAGACTACGCAAGCTTTTCGGCGGCCCTTTCCCAGTACGGGATCGTGGAGGCGGCAAACGAACTGGAAATGATCTCCTTCTGCGAATCGCTGAGCGTCTACATCAAGCCGATCCAGGGCAGGGTCGGAATCGTTACTGTCAGCGGCGGGCACGGCGCGATTGCCATCGATGCCTGTACCGCTCACGGGATTGCCGTTCCCGCATTGCCCGAAGATATCAGGGAAGCGCTCCGCAAGGAACTAAGCCCGAGCGTCCGGGACATCGCCTCGCTCGTAAACCCGATCGACCTCACCGGAAGCGGAATCGACGACGACTTTGTCGCCACCGCGGAAACCCTCTTTGCGATGGAAGAGATCGAATGCGTGCTGGCGCTTCTGCTCCCATACGTTCCGGGGATCACCGCCGATCTCGGCGCCAAGCTCAGCAGCGTCGCGACCCGGTGCGGCAAGCCTTTGATCGCCTACGTACCCCACGTGGAGAAGTACGCCATGCTGATCGAGGGGTTTGAACTCAACGGCGCCCCCGTATCGCCCTCCATCGAAGGTGCGGTCCTTATGGTTGAGGCACTCAGGAGGAACAGGCCATGATCAAATCCCATCCCGACATCCTCCGGATCATCGAGGAGGCCCGCGGCGACGGCTGGGTCCTCGAGGCCGCCGCGAAGCAGATCTTCTCCCTGGCCGGATTCGCCGTTCCCCGTTTTACTGTTGCCCGGACCGCAGAGGAGGCGCACCGTTTCGCCGGTGAAATCGGATATCCCGTGGTCGCCAAGATTGTCTCCCCCCGCATCCTCCACAAATCGGACGTGGGCGGCGTGACCGTGGGAATCGGCAACGACGGGCGCCTGGCGGAGGTCTTTGAACGCTTTCGGGGCCTGGACGGATTCCGGGGCGTCCTCGTGGAGGAGATGCTCTCCGGAATCGAGCTCATTCTGGGGGCGAAGATCGATATGCAGTTCGGCCCCATGATCCTGCTGGGAATGGGAGGCACCGGCGTGGAGATCTACCAGGATGTTGCCCTGAGGATGGCGCCCATCACCGAAAAGGACGCCCTGGCGATGATCGAAGGCCTCAAGGCCCACCGGTTGCTCGACGGGTACCGGGGCGCGGCGCCGGTGGATCGGGGCAAGCTGACGGAAACCATCCGGACTTTCTCTTCTCTCGTCATGGAACTGGAGGACCGAATCGAATCCATCGACATCAATCCGCTTCTCTGCTCCGCCGGCCGCTGCGTGGTGACGGACGCCCGCATCATCCTGAAGAGGATAAGCGGGACGGTTTCCCGTTGACCAAGGGGCGGCCCGGTACGGGCTGGAAAACGGGCGGCCGGATGGATCAACATCATCCGACCGCCGGCTTCCCGGATTCGTTGGCGGGGAGATCGGATATTGACACCCGCCGTAAAGCGTGTTAGACGGGCTCTCCCTCACCGGATTGCCCCTGTAGCTCAGACGGATAGAGCGACGGATTCCTAATCCGCAGGCCCCGCGTTCGAATCGCGGCAGGGGCACCAAATAAAAACAATTGGTTAGCCCATTAAACGTTAGTTCCTTTTTTTATAAGCTCTCGGGGATTTGCTGTTCTTGATTTGCATAATCTCTTCCTAATCAATTTGTATAATGCAAGGCGTTTCTATTTCGTGAAGTTCACGACTTGACCGGCCTGCTGTCCATCGCTCCCCGTCCCCGCCTTCGCTTCCCGGAGCGTCAAGGCGCCCTTGCTAAAATCCACGTCCTGCCAGGTCCTCACCGTCCGCCTCAACTCGATGCTGAAGCAGCTTGATAATAGATTCCTCGCAAACATTCCAAAAGACGGTCTGGTTCTGAAAAAGTGCCGTCAGGAAAACAGAGTTCAGGAAAAAAACGAAGATCGTCGCCACGATCTCCGACAGGCGTTGCGAAGCGCCGTTCCTCACGGCGCTCCACCAAGCCTGAATGGAGACCATTGCCCATGCTTTGAATTTGTCTGTTCCTATTGGATCAGCGTGTCGAGCTTGTTCGGCTCCAATCGGTATTTATTTTTGAATGATAGACATCAGAAGAGGGGTAAAGTAAATCAGTGAAGCGGCAATAACAAAAAGGCGCATCTTGTCAATCCAGTGATTGCAAAGATATCGCTCCTCCCAATCGGTCGATTCGATAAAATGCTGAAAGCGTTTGAGCAGGCTCTTTTTTGCTGTGATTTTGAAATGCGCCGGCCTGGGTTGTCTGATCGTTCTCGAATGCGCTACGGCTATAGGAACTGTCACAAAGGTTTTCATTGATTTGCCTCCTTTGAATCTCTTATCGGCAAGATGCCTGAAGATCTTGAATATTGTTATTGATGGTACTTCCGGATCACCGCTGTAACAACGCCTCCTATCCTGAGCTCTGTTTTGGGTCTGATGATGGGGTATTTGGGATTGGCAGCCTCAAGAATTACCTGCCCTCCCTGTTTTTTAAAATATTTCATGGTCCACTCCCCATCCACTTCGGCGATCACAACATCTCCATTCCTCGGCTGCTTGCCTTTCTCGACGATGACCAGATCTCCTTCCATGATACCCTCGCCATTCATGGAATCCCCGCTGACCTTCAGAAGAAAAGATGAATCAGGCTTTGTCACCAGATATTCATCCATGGACATGATATCGCAGAGGGCTTCTTCCTCGGGGGACGGGAAACCGGCCTGAACAGATCCGACCATGGGAATGGCAAATGAGCTCGTCTTGAATTTCAGATGACCCTTGTTGTCCTTTTCCAGAATCTCGGCCTCGATGAGCTTGTTGATCCAGAAATTGACGACGCTCTTGGATCTGACCCCGAGAAGGCCCACCATTTCGGCAAAGGAGGGCATGCGGCGATTCTCCCTGAAGAAGGCGGCAATGGATTTCCGGACTGTCTGGATGGTTCGTTTTTCTTTCATGGTTCCCGTATATGGAACATTCGTTCTATTGTCAAGATATTTTCATCCGCCATGCTTATTTTTTTTGTAGATGCATTCGAAGCGCGGGCGCCGCCATGCGGCGAACGGCAAAGATAACGCAAACATCTGGTACAATGCGACGTGACCATGGCGTGCTGCATCATTCTCCATTGCGCTTACATGAAAATCCCCCCAACCCCCCTTTGCTAAAGGGGGGTTGGGGGGATTTTCATGTTTCGTTGTGCCCGCGCCTGGGCATGGGGGTTACACGGTCAGACGGTAGCCTCAGCACAAGGGCGGCGTCTGCGTCGCCTCTTTCTTCGTCGTTTTGCCGGGGCTTCATCCGTTGGCAGTTCTGAAGGGATTGCGGACGGGGCCTCTGAAAGGAAGAGGTTCCACCATTCCAGGGCGCTTTTATCCTTTTCTCCCGTCTTTGCCATCATATAGAGGTATGACATGGCGTCTGCAAAGTCAGGCCTGCCGACCAGGGAAGAGGGACGTCGCGGCGGCCTTCTGTACAGCAAGGGCTGAAAGGCAAGAATGCGACGCAGTTGACCGCCGACCCGTCCCGGGATGCAGACGATCTTGCAGAACTCTTCCAGGAAAACGGCGCACGTGTCATCCAGCGCCTGCTGGTGGGGAATGCCGTCACGGTGGCGTGCAAGCGCCTCCTCCTCCAGGCCGGGGCCGAAAAGCGCCGCCAGGAAGAGCGCAGGAGAGGGGGGCAATCCTTTTCGGGATAGTCGATCGAGACATTCCAGGTTTGTTTGCAGCACCTCCCGAAGATCGCCGTTTCCAAGGAGCCGCTTGCGGAGCCCGGGGAAGAGGGAGTCAAGGAGTCTGCTCGCATCCAGCAGGGTGAAAACCGGTCTGGCGGATCCGAGCACGAAGAGTTTCAGCATCTCTTCGTAGAGCCTTGCCGGCGCGGCGCGGGTAATGGTGGAGGAGAGCCCGTAGAGGACCTTCCACGCAACCGGTTCGATGACGAGGTCATGGGATGCGGCAAAGCGGACGGCGCGGATCATTCGCACCGGGTCTTCCGTAAATCGGACAAAGGGGTCGCCGATCGGACGGATGAGCCGCTGCTTGAGGTCGCTCAGGCCGGTGCTGTAGTCGATCACCGAAAAATCCGCGATATTGTAGGCCAGGGCGTTGATGGTGAAGTCACGGCGGAGTGCATCCTCTTCCGGTGTGCCGAAAACGTTGTCACGCAGAACCATTCCATCCTCGTCCTTGAGATGGCGGGGATGGTGATTGTGGTCTGTCGAAACCGTCTCCTCGTCATCGGGAGGGGCGGCAGCCCGGAACGTTGAGACCTCCAGGATTTCGTTCGGAAAGTGGAGATGGGCCAATCGGAAACGGCGGCCTACGAGACGGCAGTTGCGAAAGAGCCGCTTGATCTGACCGGGTGCTGCGTTCGTAGCGATGTCGAAGTCCTTGGGGGTTCGCTCCAGAAGCAGATCGCGGACACACCCCCCGGCCAGGTAGGCGATGAAGCCGTTGTCATGCAGTCGATAGAGCGTGCGCAGCGCGTTCGGGCTGATCTGCTTCCGGGATATACCGTGTTCCTCTCTGGGAATAATGCGTGGCTGCATGGTCTTCACCATAGCACACCCGGTCGAAAAAGCAAAATCCCGACGCATTCAAAATATTCCTTGACAAGCAATATCAGCCCCCCTATACATTGATCCGTCAAAAATGATGTCTTACCAAAGGGTGAAACAGGGTGACTGAACCGCCTCCGTCCCATTATGATCGCTGCCGGCCAAAACCCGTTATGATAGGCCGTTTCAATAGAATCCGGGTAATGTTTCTACCGTAGGAGGTCCTGATGGCCGATTTTTCACCAGGCTACTATAAGACGATCAAAATCATCGACACGTTTACGGAGCGGACCGGCAATGCCTTCGCCTGGTTATGCGTACCGCTCGCCATCGTCGTCTTCTACGAGGTCATATCGCGCTATTTCTTCGACGACCCGACGATCTGGTGCTACGAGCTCTCCTATATGCTCTACGGCGCCCTGTTCATGCTCGGCGCCGCCTTCACACTGCGCCGTGGCGCCCACATCCGCACCGACATGCTGTGGGAGAAATTTTCCGAAACCAACAAAGGCAGGATCGATTTCTACGCCTACATCCTCTTCTTTTTCCCGGGCATGATCCTGCTCTTCGCCACCAGTATCGACGATGCCTGGCATGCCTTCACGTTCGGCGAACTGTCCCAGCAGACGCCCTGGACCCCATACCTGTGGCCAATCAAATCGATGGTGCCGCTGACCGCGCTCTTGATGATGATCCAGGGCGTGTCGGAGATCCTGAAAAGCTGGTTCATGATGCGCACCGGCAGGGAATTCGAACACAAAATCGGAGGCGAGATATGACCGGCCTCGAGGGTCTCGGGATGATCATGCTGATCGTGATGATCGGCGTGATTTTCATCGGTTTCCCGATTTCGTTCACGCTGCTGATCCTGGCGCTGGGCTTCGGCTACGCGGGTCTTGGCCAGATGGCGTTCGACCTCGCCTATCTGCAAACGATCGGCATCATAAAAATGGAGGAGCTGGCCGCGGTGCCCCTGTTCATCTTCATGGGCTATCTCACCGAGCAGGCGGGCCTGATGGAGAGGCTGTTCCGCGCGTTTCGCGACCTGCTCGCGCCGGTGCGCGGTTCGCTTTACCTCGGCGTGATCCTGACCGCGACGGTGTTCGCGATGGCCACAGGGATTGTCGGCGCGGCGGTCACGGTGCTCGGCATCATGGCCGCGCCGATCATGATCAAGGCCGGTTACGACTCGCGGATGGCCGCGGGTTCGATCGCCGCCGGCGGCACGCTCGGGATTTTGATTCCACCCTCGGTGATGCTGATCGTGATGGGCCCGGTGCTGGGCGTGTCGGTTGCGGACCTCTACGCCGCGGCTTTCGGCCCCGGATTCCTGCTCGCCAGCATGTACATTGTATACACCCTGGTGCGCAGCTTCCTCAACCCGAAGCTCGGTCCGCCGGTGCCGCCGGACGAACGGCCCACCTCGTGGACAGTCGTAATCAAAGAGATGTTCTTCGGCATGGTTCCGCTCGGCCTGCTGATCGCCTGCACGCTGGGCTCTATCCTGATGGGGCTGGCCACGCCGACCGAGGCCGCCTCCGTCGGTTGTTTCGGCGCGTTCGTGCTCTCGCTCGCCTATCGCAGATTCACCTTTACCGGCCTCAAAAACGCCTGCATCAGCACCATGATCACGACGAGCATGGTGATGTTCCTGGCGGTGACCTCGAATATTTTCGGCGCGGTGTTCTCACGGCTGGGGACGGCCGAATGGATCACGCGGTCGCTCCTGGCGCTGCCGCTGCCGCCGATGCTGATGCTGCTCTTGGTTCTGGCGATGATTTTTCTGCTCGGCTGGCCGTTCGAGTGGCCCGCCATCATCCTGGTCTTCCTGCCGATCTTCGCCCCGGTGGTGCAGGCGCTCAATTTCGACCTGGTCTGGTTCGGCGCGCTGGTGGCGGTCACGATGCAGACGGCGTTCCTGTCGCCACCGGTCGCGATGTCGGCCTACTACCTGAAGCAGGTAGTGCCACAATGGAGCCTGGCCACCATATACAAGGGGATGTTCGACTTCATGTGGATCCAGTGCCTCTGCATCCTGATCGTATTGTACGTCCCCACCGTTGCACTGTGGCTGCCGACCACGCTGACCGCGCGGGCTACGATCGAACGCATGGCGCCCTCGAGCGCGGCGGATGCCGCCACCGAAAATGAGCAGGGAACAGGCTCTCTCGAAGAGGAATACAGCAGCGAAACGCTGAAGAGTGATGCGCTCGAAGAGGAATACAAGAGCGAAACGCCAAAGGAGGAGGGAACGGAGACGGAGAAAAGCGGAACCAAGAAGTAAAGATGGATGGGTTTTACGCAACCGGGTTGATCTATTTTCTTAACGAAAGGAGAAGGCAATGCGATTATCAGCTTTGAAAACTCTTGCGTTCGCAACGGCGGCATCCCTGTGCCTCGTGACGAGCGGACTGGCGGCGGAACAGCCGGCGCCGCGCGTCCTCAAAATGCAGTCGACCTGGCCGGCGGCCTCAACACTGCAGGAATGCTTCAAGGGATTGGCCGATCGCGTGGACAAGCTCACCGGCGGCACCCTGAAGATCGAGGCCATGGCGGGCGGACAGGTGGTGCCGCCATTCGAGGTGCTGGACGCCATCAACAAGAAGGTCCTCGACGGCGGGCACGCGGTGACCTACTACTGGCAGGGCAAGGACTCAGCCGCGACGCTGTTCGCGTCCACGCCGGCCGGGCCTTTCGGCATGGACCATATCGATTTCCTCGGATGGATGTACGAAGGCGGAGGGATGGAGATGTACTGGGATTGGTACCAGAACACGATCAAGATGAACGTGGTCGCGTTCCCGAGCATGCCGTCCAGCCCGCAGGCCTTCGGCTGGTTCAAGCGGCCGATCAAGGACCTGAAGGACTTCAAGGGGCTGAAATGCCGTGAAACGGGCATCGTCGCCGAGATCTTCAAGCGCATGGGCATGGCCACGGTCAATATGCCCGGCGGCGAGATCGCCGCAGCGGCGCAGCGCGGCGTGATCGACTGCGCCGAATGGGTGGCCCCGATCGAGGACCTGAAGCTGGGGTTGCCGCAGATATACAAGTACTACTACATGCCGGGCATGCACGAGCCGACCGTGGTCGCCGAGCTGATCATCAACGCCGACGTATGGAAGAGCCTATCGGCGCAACACCAGGAGGCGATCCGCTCTGCGGTGACCGATAACTACGTGCGCTGGTGGGCAAAGTGGCAGAAACAGAATGCCGATGCACTGGATGAGATGCGCACCAAATACGGCACACAGGTCATGCGCACGCCGCCCGAGATCCTGATTGCGTTCCTGAAGGCGTGGGACGAAATCGCCGCTGAAGAGTCGGCCAAGAACCCCGTGTTCAAGAAGGTCTACGATTCGCAAAGGGCATGGGCGTCGAAGGTGGTTCCGGCCAAGCGCTTCATGCAGCCGCCCTACTCTTTCGCCGCCAACCACTATTGGCCGCAGGAAAAGGCAAAACCGGCCAAGGCGGCGGCCAAACCGGCTGCGCCGGCAAAGAAGTAGAGCTTCCACTCAACACATGCACATCGGACCGGGCATCAATGCCCGGTCCGATATTGCAGATACGCCAGGCAATACGTTCGCCTACGTTAAGAAACCTTCGGACAAATTGGGAATCATGTCCCGGAAGCACGCATTGGAGATTTTTCGGGGCCCCCTGCCCCCGCAGCGTAGCGCCCGCAAAGACAACTTTTTGAGCGCTTCAGCGCGAGTTTCGTCTTTGCAGCGAAGCGAGGAGGTGCAGGGTCGAAAAATGTCCAGCGTGCGGAGGGAGCGTGATTTTCAATAAAGCTCTCATAAAGAAAAGACCATGATCGAAATGCACACCGGTCGTCCGCCGACGCTCGCACCGCGCGGCATGGTTGCGTGTCCGCACGCCCTTGCATCTGAAGCCGGCGTCGAAATCCTGAAAGCGGGAGGCTCGGCGGTGGATGCGGCCATCGCCGCAAGCGCCGCCCTGAGCGTCATCTATCCGCATATGGCGGGCTTGGGCGGAGACGCGTTCTGGCTGATCTACGATGCCAAGCAGAAGAGCGTCCGCTACCTCGACGGCGCCGGCTGCGCCGCGGCAAGCGCATCGATCGAAACGTTCCGCGCGCGCGGCATGGATGAAATCCCGTTCCGCGGCATCCTGCCGGCGACGCTCACCGTGCCGGGCGCGGTGGCGAGCTGGTGCGAAGCGCACGCGGCGCACGGACGCCTGCCGCTGGCGCGCAATCTGGCGGCGGCCGCCGGCTATGCGCGCGAAGGGTTTCCGGTGACCGAGCGCCTCGCCAACTGGATCGCCGCGACCGCGCCGGAACTGGCGAAGAACAGGGAAGCCGCCGCGATCTTTCTGAAAAACGGCGAGGCGCCGCGCACCGGACAGAGCTTGGTGAATACGGATCTCGCGCGTTCGATTGAAGCGGTCGGCGCCGGCGGGCGCGACGCCTATTACGAAGGTGAGATCGCGAAGGAGATCGCGCGCTATGCGGGCGCAAACGGAGGATTCTTCACCGAAGCGGACTTTCGCGCGCAGCGCGCGCAATGGCGCGACCCGATCTCGACCGACTATCGCGGCGTAAGACTGTACCAGACGCCCCCGCCCACCCAGGGGATTTCGGTGCTGCAGATGCTGAACCTGATCGAGCCCTATGAGTTTGCGGCCATGGAATACCTGGGCGCGGACCACGTGCACTTTCTGGTGCAGGCAAAGCAGATTGCCTATCATGACCGCGACCGCTGGATCGCAGATCCCGCTTTCACGAACGTCCCGGTCGAGCGCTTGTTGTCGCGCGCCTACGCCGACGAGCGGCGCGCGCTGATCGATCCCGCCCGCGCGCTCCCCTGGGACAAAGTGCCTTCCTACGGCAGTCTCGCCGGCGATACCGTATACATCTGCGCCGTCGACGCCGAGGGGAATGCGGCCTCGCTCATCCACAGCCTCTATGGCGTGTTCGGCTCATGTGTCGTCGCGGGCAAGAGCGGCATCGTGTTGCAGAACCGCAGCGCCTACTTTTCGCTGGACCCCGCGCATCCCAACAAGCTCGCGCCCGGCAAGCGGCCCCTGCACACACTCATCGCATCGCTCGCCTTCCGCGACGACAAGCTGTGGCAGGTGTTTGGCTGCATGGGCGCCGACGGCCAGCCACAGATCCAGCTCCAGGCCTACGTTGCCATGATCGACTTCGGCCTGAACGTGCAGCAGGCAATCGAATCACCGCGCTGGATCTCCGGCCGCTTCGTCCTGGGCGAACCGCGCGACCTGCTCAACATCGAGGGGCGTTTCCCGGAGGGCACGTTGAAAGAACTCGAGCGCAGAGGCCATGTGCTGAACCGCTGGGGGGCATGGAACGAACTCGCCGGCCATGCGCACGGCATCAGCATCGATCCTGTCACCGGTGCGCGCTCGGGAGGTTCCGACCCGAGAAGCGACGGCGCTGCCATTGGTTATTGACTTTCACCATAGCACACCCGGTCGAAAAAGCAAAATCCCGGCATTCATTTTCCCGTTTGACACGCAGAAAATCTTCCCTTATACTGCCGGCCATCCAAAGAAAAGTGCTTATCCTAAAACGGAAAGGAGGGTGTTATGAATCTGTCCATGGGAAACAAGAATGTGGTCGTGGGGCTTCTGGTGATCCTGGTCTATTTCTCGATGACGGTTTTCATCGAGCGGACGACGTCCATGCCCCAGTTCCATGAAAAGGCGGCGGCCGTCGTGGTGGACACCAAGGGTTCGTCGAACCCGCTGGATCATCAGGTCGTCGACATCAAACGGGGACCCGTATACCGGACAGGCGGTCTTTACTTCCAGAACTACTATCCCGCCTCGTACGTCCGCGTGCCGAACGCCGGCCGGGAGGCCGGCTACAACATGCGGCTCTACGCCTGGATATTCGCGTTATTTAACATCGCAATCGGCGTCATCGTGGGAATCCAGACCCGTGCCGACCGGAGGCTCCGCGCCTGGGCGTCGTGGCTTGCGGTGGCCGGCGTGATCCTCTACCCCATCCGGGACCTGGTTTCCTTCTGGTGCCGCTGGTTTGCGGTCAGCGCGCCCTCGGCGGTGATCTACCCGATCAAGATTGCAGGCGGTGTGGCGATGTTCGTCGCGCTGCTGCTGGCGCTCATCGTCTTTGTGCAGGGGACGCGTCAGGCAGACGCCCGATGATGGGGATCGCCCCCGAAACCGGTACTTCAACAACCCGTACGTCAATCAGTGCAGATGGGTCCGGACGCATCCGTCGTCCGGACCCGGTTACGATGGAGTTCGCCCCATGATGTTCGGGTTGCCGTTTGCCACGTTCCGCCTGACGATCCTTACGCTTGTGCTGCTCGCCCAGATTTACCTCTTCGTCCGCGCCCGGCGGGCCATCCGCTCCTCGCGCCGGTCCGACCGCTTCAAATCCCGGGCGATCGGCATCGTGGGGGCGGCGATCTGCCTGCTCTTTGTGGCGAACCTCTACATCCTGTTCCGGCCTATCCCCTGGCCAGACCCGCCGGCGGCGGCGCAGATCATTCTCTTCTATCCCCCGGTCGTGTGGAATCTGGGATCGCTCTTCTCCGCCCTGCTCCTCTTTCTCGGTCAGGTCGCCGGCTTTCTGGTTCGATGGGCCGTCCGACTCGCCCGGCTCCTGACCCGCCTGCCGGCGCCCGCCCCCGTCAATCCGGGCCGCCGCCTGCTGCTTCAGGCCGGGACAGGCGGCCTTTTTGCCCTACCGCTGCTGCTTTCCGGATACGGCGCGTCCTTTGTGGGTCGGAGGGTCGACATCCGGGAGCTCACCCTGCCTTTCGGCTGCCCCCTCAGGGTGGTTCAGCTCACCGACATCCATGCCGGCATCTTCATGAACCGACGGCAGATGCGGTACTATGTCGACCAAGTCATCGCACTGCAGCCGGATCTGTTCGCCCTGACCGGGGATTATATCTCGAACTCGCTCTCTTTTCTGCCTGGCTGCCTGGAAGAGATGGCGCGGGTCCGCGCCCGATACGGCACCCTCGCCACGCTGGGGAATCATGAGCACTGGAACGGGTCGCTGATCGAGCTCCGGACGATCTTCCGGCGGTACGGGATACCGCTATTGAACAATGAACACCGGGTGATCCGGACCGAAAGGGGGTCGTTTGCCGTCATCGGGATCGACGACCTCCGCACTGGAGAAGCCAACCTGGAGGCCGCCTTGTACGGGCTGGATCCCGCCATCCCGGGGCTTTTGCTGTCGCACCGCCCGGAGATCTTCCCCCGCGCCGCCTCGCTCGGCATTCCGCTGACCCTGTCGGGTCACTATCATGGGGGACAGATCAAACTTGGCATGCCGGGGGCGGGGATCAGCCTGGCCCACCTCCGCACCCCGTATGTCGAGGGGCTGTTCAGAATCGGGGCCTCGCGCCTGTACGTCAGTCGGGGGATCGGCACCACATTCACGCCGGTCCGGCTGAACGCGCCCCCGGAGATCACCTTGTTCAACCTGACATGACGACCCCCTGTTCGCCCGCCCGCCGGACATTCTGGCGAAGAAGCCTGATTTTCAAACGGAATTGTTTATCACTTCCATGCTGACCTGAAGATTGAGGTGAAGGCGAAGAGGCTCTTTTTTTAACATTGCGGCAAATTTTTCTTGACACTTAACCCACTCTTCCCTAAATCTATTCGACGAAAAAGCAAGTTCTTATCAAATCTGCGAACACGATGGACCAAGTGGTTCAAAAAATCATGGAGGAGAGATCATGAAGAAACTGGTTCTGACGATAGGCGCCCTTCTGCTGCTGCCGGCCGCTTATTTGACCCTCTGGCCGGTACCGATTAAGCCTGTTAGCTGGAATGCGCCCATGCCACCCGGCTATACCGGCCCACACGAAGTCAACACAAAGCTTGCCAATCTCAAGATGATTTCATTGGGCAAGGAAGAAGGACCAGAGCATATCGCCATCGGCAAAGACGGCAAGCTTTACACCACGGTTGCCGGCGGCAATATCCTACGGATGAATCCGGATGGCAGTACGCAAGAGGTGTTTGTAAATACCGGCGGGCGGGTGCTTGGTTTTGACTTTGACGCAGCCGGAAACCTGATCGCCGCCGACGCCGTGAAGGGCCTGCTGTCAATCAGCCCCGACAAGAAGATCACGGTGTTGACCGACAAGGTAAACGGAGAACCGATCCGTTATGCCGACGCGGTGGTGGTGGCCAAGTCCGGCAAGATGTATCTGAGCGATGCGTCAACCCGCTTTGCGCCCAAAGATTGGGGAGGGACGTTTGAGGCGAGCGTGCTGGACATTCTGGAGCAGGCGTCAACCGGTCGTATTCTGGAGTACGACCCGTCAAACCAAACGACCCGAATCGTGGCGAAAGGCTTTAGTTTTGCCAACGGCGTCGCCCTGAGCCGGGACGAACAAACGCTGTTCGTCAATGAAACCGGCAAATACCGGGTGTGGAAGATTTCAGTGGGCGCGAAAGATCTCGATATCGCGACCCCGAACGACCAGGCCAAAGTGCTGTTTGACAACCTGCCCGGTTATCCGGACAACCTGATGCGTGGACAGGACGGGAAAATCTGGCTGGGTTTCGCCAAGCCTCGTAACCCAACCATCGACAAAATGGCCGCCAAGCCGTTCATGCGTAAGCTTACACTGCGCCTGCCTCGGGCGATGTGGCCGATTCCGAAGGCCTACGGCCATGTGATGGCGTTCACGGAAGACGGCAAGGTGGTGGCTGATTTGCAGGATCCGAGCGGCGCTTACCCGGAAACGACCGCCGTGACGGAGACCGCGGACCGGCTCTATATCCAGAGCCTGCACGCCAAGGGACTGGGCTGGATGCCTAAATGACCGCTCGGTTTCGAGCGGGAATGCCCGGGACAGGGGAAATATATAATCCGACACAGTCCGATCCCGGTCTTTGTCATCCCCTGCAAAAAAAGGCCGGGCCACGCCTAATCCCGGCGAGAGAAACCGCACTCATCATATTGCGGTCAATATTCCCTTGACATACGGGTCCGTTCTGCTTCCAGGTCTCCGTCCAAAAGCCATTTCTAATCAAGGTGATCGAGGCTTATCTCGGGAGATGAGGGGGGCATTTATTTACGCCTAACGTCAGTATTGATCAAGGAATCCCATGAGATTCGCAATCTCCCGCCGCTGGATCATCTTCTTCACGGCCTGCTTGTTGTTCGTGCTCTCTCAGTTTTACCGGGCCTCGATTGCGGTGATCGCACCCGACCTGATCTCGGATCTCGGGCTGGATACCCGCGGGTTGAGCCTCATTTCCGCATCTTTTTTCTATACCTTTGCCATCATGCAGATTCCCATCAGCATGTACCTCGATGCCATCGGGCCGAGGATTGCCATGACCGCATTGTCGCTTCTGGGAGTGGCCGGGGCATTGGTTTTTGCCAGCGGGGAATCCATCGGAGCGCTGGTGGCCGGGAGACTTCTTCTCGGCGCCGGGATGGCCTGCAATCTGATGGGCACCCTGAAGCTGATCACCTTGTGGTTCGGACCGCTGAGGTTCGCCACGATGTCGGCTCTGGCGCTTTCTTTCGGAACCATGGGAAACATGGCGGCGGCAACCCCGCTGGTATTGATGGTGCAATCCACGGGATGGCGGATGACCTTTGTCGTTTTTTCCGGAATCAACCTTCTGCTGACGATCCTGTTTTTCGTTGTCGTCCGAGATCGGCCGAAGGACCCGGGTTACGGTGAAATCCCCCCAGCCGTCTCCACCAACCTGAAGAAAATCCTGGCGAACCTTCGCGACCTGATCAGAGAAAAGGACTACTGGATCATTTCACTGGGAACCTTTTGTCGATACGGAATATTCGCCGCGGTGCAAACCCTGTGGGCCGGTCCCTACCTGATGACGGTAATTGGCGTTTCACCGGTGGCAACCGGCAACATGCTGCTGTTAATGGGTTTCGGCATGATCACAGGCAGTCCGGTCTGCGGCTGGTTTTCCGACTCATTATTCAAAACCCGAAAAGGGGTGATTCTTGCGGGATTGGTCGGTATGATCCTGGTGCTTGCCATCTTTGCCTGCCTTCCTCCGGGGACAAACCTGACCGTTTTGTCCATACTCTTTTTCGGTTTCGGCTTTTTTACCAGTTCCGGGCAGGTCATGTATGCCCACATCAAGGAAAGGATGCCCGTTGAACACGCCGGAACGGCCATGACCGGGGTCAATTTCTTTACCATGGTTGGGGTTGCCGCATTTCTTCAGGGACTGGGCAACCTCATGCAATACCTCTATCCGGGCGAGTCGTTCGGCGCTCCCGCCTTCCGGGTTGCGTTTTTTTTCTGTGCCGCGTGTCTGGTTTTAACCTTGGCTCTCTACTGCTTCACGGTTGAAACCCGCGGGAAAAACAAAACTCTTTCCGGGCCGAAATGAGCCATTTCCGGCAAAGCGGCGTTCATGGCCCCAAATCCTTTCACATGCAGATTTGCGACTGAGCGAAAATGATCCGCGCGGGGATAAATCTTGACAAGGGGGCCGGGCTTGGATTAGAGAACATGGACGAAAATAATCACCCATTCGGGTGCGCGTTGAAAGGCAGGAAAAGTCAGGGTGGAAAAGAAGATACGAAGCTCGGCCGAGCTCTTTGCAGGGATTACCGGCGCCATACTGGAGAATTGAAATGCCACTACCGAAGATGATCCTGTGTCGCCAGCACTTTCCGCGGGAAACCGTCATCGGACCCATTGAGACCCTGACCTCCCTGATCCGGTCAAGCTGGATTCCGGAGAAGGTCCGGCCGGGGGAGACGGTGGCCGTCACCGGCGGCAGCCGGGGAATCGCCGCCATCGTCCCTCTCATGCGGGCCCTCGTCGCAGCACTTCAGGGGCTCGGCGCAAAGCCCTTCGTCGTCAACGCCATGGGCAGCCACGGCGGCGCAACGGCCGAGGGGCAGAAAGAACTTCTCTCCTCACTGGGGATGACGGAGGCCGCCCTCGGCTGTCCGGTCACCGTGAGCATGGAGGTCGATACGGTCGGCAACCTGACGGACGGCTTTCCGGTCCTCTGCGATCGAAACGCAGCGGGGGCCGACCACATCATCGTGATGAACCGGATCAAGGCGCACACGGCGATCACCGGCCCGGTCCAAAGCGGTCTCTGCAAGATGTGCACCGTCGGCTTGGGGAAGGTGGAACAGGCATCCCGCATGCACCACTACGGCCCGTCCCACATGGGCAGGATTATCCAGGACGTCGCCTCGACGCTGGCCCGACGGGCGCCGGTGCTGGCCGGGATTGCGATCGTGGAAAACGCCTACGGTGAAGTTGCGCGGCTGGAACTGGTCCGGCCCGAGGAGTTCTTCGCGGCCGATGCGAGACTTCTGCAGGATGCCTTCCTGCTCACGGCCAAAATGCCCCTTTCCGAACTCCATCTCCTCGTCGTCGAGGAGATGGGAAAACGCTACAGCGGCACGGGCATGGACCCCCACGTGATCGGACGCTGGCGCATCTGGGGCGAGCCGGAACCGGAATCCCCCCGGATCGAGCGCGTGGCCGTTTTGGGTCTCGATCCCTCCTCCCACGGGAACGCCCAGGGCGTCGGCCTCGCCGACCTGATCACGGAGCGGCTCTTCCGCAGCATCGATCTTGCAAAGACCTACAAGAACATCCTCACCTCGACCTATGTGCAGCGGGGCATGATCCCGATCATCGGCGGCAGCGACCGGGAGACGATCGAAAATGCCCTCTATTCCATCCCGCTCGTCGATGAAGAGCGGCTCCGGATCGCCTGGATCAGAAATACCAATCAGTTGGAAGAGATCGCCCTCTCCCCGGCGGCGTTTGCCGGGTGTCTACCGGAGGCGCGTCTCGAAAAACTTCACGAGATCGACTGGAAATTCGACGAAAAGGGTCTTTTAATGCCTTGGGGAAAGGAGTAAGAAGCCGGTGGCCAAGGCATTGAAAATCAACCCCCGCGATAACGTCGCGGTGCTACTCGGGGACATCCGGACCGGCGAAACGGTCGACGTGGTGACCGGTGTGGAGGTGACGCATATTCAGGCGCGGCAGGAGATCGCATTCGGGCACAAGATCGCACTCGCGAACCTGGGCGCCGATCAGCCGATCATCAAGTACGGCGAGGAGATCGGCAGGGCCCGGACGGCGATCGGCGCCGGCGACTGGATCCACCTTCACAACCTCTACTGCCTCCGGGGTCATGAAGATCGGGCAGAATAGGAAATCATCATGCTAACATTTCAGGGATATCGAAGATCTCAGGGACTCCCGGGCGCACGGAATGCGGTCGCCGTCATCCCGTCGGTCTTTTGCGCCAATACCGTCGCCCGGCGGATCGCCGAACACGTCGCCGGCGCGATTGCATTCTGTCATCCGGTCGGCTGCAGTCAGGTCGGCCTCGATCTGGAGCTGACCGCCCGCGGCCTGAAAGGGCTGGGGAGGCATCCCAACTTCTACGGTGTGGTCGTTGTCGGCCTGGGCTGTGAACGCTTCCAGGCGCGGGAACTGGCGGAGAGCATCGCCGCCGCGGGCAAGCCGGTCGAGATGCTGGTGATCCAGGAGGAGGGGGACACGCTGCGGGCCATTGAAAAGGGGGTCACTTTCGCCGGCCGTCTGGTGGAGGAGGCCTCCCGTCAGACGCGGGAAGAATTTCCCCTTTCCGAGTTCTCGCTCGGTCTGAAGTGCGGCGGAACGGACGCCACCTCGGGGCTTGCCGCCAACCCCGCCCTCGGCTGGGTCACCGACCGGATCTGCGAGGCGGGCGGGCGGGCGATTTTCACCGAGGTGACGGAGCTGATCGGGGCGGAGCAGATCCTTGCCGGGCGCGCCGTCAATTCCAAGGTGGCAGGCCAAATTCGGGCGATGATCGGCAACATGGAAAAGAGACTTTCCGCCGCCACGGCAAGCGCGGAAATCCGACACCGTTCGGCGCTGATCTCCCCGGGAAACGTGGACGGAGGGGTCACCTCCGTCGTCGAAAAGGCGCTGGGCGGGATCTACAAGGCGGGAACCGGACCGATCAACGGCGGCATCGGCTACGGCAAATATCCGGAAGGTCCGGGTCTCTATCTGCTGGACTGCGTCGGCCACGACGGGGAGGCGGTTACGGGTCTTGTCGCGTCCGGCTGTCAGGCGGTCGTCTTCACGACGGGCCGCGGGACGCCGACCGGATTCCCCGGCGTGCCGGTCATCAAGATCACCGGAAACCGCGCGACCTATGAACGAATGAGATTCAACCTCGATTTCAACGCCGCGGGAATCGTGGAAGGGACGCCCATCGCGGAGGTGGGTGCGGAGCTGTTGGAAAAGGTTCTCCGGATCGGCTCCGGAGAACCGTCGCGGGCGGAGCTGCTCGGACACGATGAGCTGTTCTGCATTACGCGGATATAGGAGCCTGTTGAAAAAGGTATGTCGGGTTTCACTTGAGACACCGGCCCGATCGTACAATCGATCCATTAATCATATAGGAGGTATGTCCGATGTTCAAGCTTCACGGTATCTACGCCCCCATCGCAACGCCGTTTGCGGGAGGGGAGATCGCCTATGACAAACTGGAAAAAAATCTGGATTTCTGGCTGGGATCCGACCTGGAAGGGATCGTGGTCATGGGCTCCAACGGGGAGTTCGTCCTGCTATCGCCTGCGGAAAAAGAAGCGCTGATGCGGTTCGTCTGCGCCCGGGCGAAAGGGAAAAAGCCGGTCATCGCCGGAACCGGCGCCGAGTCGACGGTGGAAACGATGCGTCTCAATGAAAAGGCCGCCGAGGCGGGGGCTGACGCGGTCCTGATCGTCACCCCGAACTACTACAAGGGGGAGATGACCGATCCGGTTCTTGCGCAATATTACAGCGATGTGGCCGACAAAAGCCCGCTGCCGGTCATCCTGTACAACATGCCCCGCAACGCGGGGATCAACATCTCCGCGAAACTGGCCGTCGATCTTGCAAAACACCCGAACATCATCGGGATCAAGGACAGCGGTGGCAATATCGTCCAGATCGCGGACATGATCCGCAAGGCGCCGGAAGGTTTTTCGGTGTTTGCGGGATCGGCAAGCTTCCTCTTCACGAGCCTGGCCCTCGGCGCAACGGGGGGCACCCTCGCCCTGGCCAACGTCTTCCCGAACGAGTGCGCCCGCCTGCAGACGCTCTTCGATGCCGGAAAGATCCGGGAGGCCCGGGATCTGCAGATGAACCTCATCGACAGCAACAATGCGGTGACCGCCCGGTGGGGCATCCCCGGACTCAAGGCCGCGATGGAGATAATCGGTCTTTACGGAGGAGACCCCCGCCCGCCGCTGATGCCGCTGAAAGAGGCGGACCGTGAGGAGCTCCGGAAGGTCCTGACGCAGACGGGGTTTTTCCCGAAGGCGAAGAGATGATTTCTTTATAAGGAAATCCTCGGCCATCCACCCGAATGGTCTCTTCAACAATCGTTAACGCAAAATACAAGGCCTCCATCGGATACAAGAACCGATGGAGGCCTTTTCATTCTCCGCACCGGCGCCCTCCCTCCCAAGGGGCATTGCTTCTCGAAGTAACTTGATTTTGCTAACATTATTTCCATGTAACTTTTTTATTGACAGACCGGTTTCTCCGTGGTAGAGGCATCGGCAAAGGATTACCGATGCCGATGAACAAGATCTTCAATATGGAGGACATCGAAAAGAAGATCCTCCTGATCCTCCGGATTCTCCATGAGTCGCCGGAACCGGTGGGCGCGCGTCTCATTTCCCGGCGAATGCTGGATCACGGGGTGACCCTGAGCGAGCGGGGTGTCCGCTACCACCTCAAGATGATGGACGAGCGAGGGATGACCCGTCTCATCGGCCGGCACGACGGCCGGGCCATCACGGAGCAGGGAATCGATGAGATCGCCCACGCGCGGGTCCACGACAAGATCGGCTTTGCCATCTCCCGCATCGAGATCCTGGCGTTCCGAACATCCCTCGATCTCGACCGGCGGCAGGGGCTCACCCCCGTCAACGTCTCCTTCTTCCCCAAAAAGGTTTTTAAAAAGGCGCTGGAACTTATGAAGCCCGCCTTCAGTGCCGGTATCCATGTCAGCGAACTGGTCGCCACCGCCGAAGAGGGCGCCCGCCTCGGCGAAGTGACGGTCCCGGCGGGATACATCGGTTTCGCCACGGTCTGCAGCATCGTCGTGAACGGCATTCTCCTCAAGCACGGCATCCCGATGGATTCCAGGTTCGGCGGCATCCTTCAAGTCCGGAACGGACAGCCGCTCCGCTTCATCGAACTGATCCAATATTCCGGATCGTCCCTCGATCCCTCGGAGGTGTTCATCCGGGGGCGGATGACCTCCGTCCGCCAGGCGGCGGAAAAGGGCGAGGGGAAGGTCCTGGCCAACTTCCGGGAGATTCCCGTCCCGGCCCGGAAGCTGGTCGACGAACTGATCACGAAACTCCGAAACGCGGGGATCGGCGGCGTCCTCTCCATCGGCGAGATCGGCGAGCCGATCTGTCAGATCCCGGTCGACATGAACCGGTTCGGCATGATCCTCTACGGGGGACTGAATCCCGTCGCCTGCGCCCACGAGATGGGGATTGACGTGGAGAACCGCGCCATGTCCACCGTCATGGATTATCAGGAACTGCAGAATTTCTGGGAACTCTGCAAGAACAAATAGGAACAGCAACATTCACATCAACACTTTAGAAAGAGAGGAACAATTTATGGCCAAGGTTAATCCGTTTACGATTGCACAGAGGCAGCTCGACCAGTGCGCAAAGATACTCCATCTGGATCCAGGCGTTCAGGCGATCCTGAGG
>Ga0208566_1000298_pt1 | contig 35744 bp, 27 predicted proteins | sample PL_2010_150m_FD_184159 | JGI IMG/M metagenome (GOLD analysis project Ga0208566, IMG submission 184159) | Freshwater microbial communities from Powell Lake, British Columbia, Canada to study Microbial Dark Matter (Phase II) - PL_2010_150m... | ecosystem: Environmental > Aquatic > Freshwater >...
GCTGCATGCCGCGGGCATCGATGGTTTTCATGTTTCCTCCCGAGTTCTTGAATCCGGCGGTGACAGGCCGACGGTCGCCCCCAGCAGGAGCGCCGCGCCCAGGTTGTGCAGCAGCGCCAGTGGCAAGGGGAAATTCGCCAGCACCATGCCGGCGCCGAGGAGCAATTGCAGCCCGTCCTCTGTGGCGGTGGTGTTGATGACAAACGCCGGCGGCGCGAACCCGCCCTGGCTCGAACGGACTGTACTTAAGGGGGCTATGGAAAGATTTAATTTACGTCAAAGAATTCGAAACTGCGCCGCGAAAGTCTGCGACTGCAGGTCTCGCTACCCAAATGGAAACAATGCCGCGGCGCGCGCATCGGGTCCATTACGGCCAGGCGGACCGATTGCGATACGCAATGAACGAAGCGGCGAGTGGTGCCGGGCTACGCCGAAACGCCGAAATTGGAATCCTGAGCGTCAGTCCTGTCTGTTGGTTCGGCCGACGCCCCAGACGGCTGCCTCAAGGCGCGAGCGGAAGCCGAGTTTCTTAAGCAGATTCTTGACATGCACCTTGACCGTGGCTTCGGTGATGTCGAGCTCGCGCGCGATCAGCTTGTTCGTCAATCCGTGTTCCAGGCCGTTGAGTATTTCGTGCTCGCGCTTGGTCAGTGCGGCGGAATCGCGCTGGCTCGCGGCGGCCTCCCCGCGAATGGCGCGCACTAGCAAGCCGTTCAGGCGCTCGCCGATCACAGTGCTGCCGTTCAGCATCTGGTCGATGGCGGCCAGCAGGTCCTCTGGCTCCATGTCCTTGAGCAGGTAACCATCCGCCCCGCAGCGGATCGCGGCCACTAGATCGTCGGAGTTGTCCGACACCGTCAGGATGGCCACCCGGCAATCGAGGTCCGCGTCCCGAATCGCCTTGAGCGTATCGATGCCGTTCATGCCTTTCATGTGCAGGTCGAGCAGGATCAGATTCGGGTTCAGTTCCCGCGCGCTAGCCACGCCCTGTTCGCCGCTGGAAGCTTCGCCGACCAGTTCCAGGTGAGGCGCCATGGCGATCAGCTGCGACACCCCTTTGCGGAACAGAGGATGGTCGTCGATAATCAGAATTCGATTGCCTTCACTCATGCGGTCGCGGCCGCCGCCCGCGGCGTCGCTGCGATGCGGAATGGTCCGCGCGCGGAGAATTGAAGTTCGACCCGTGTTCCGCCCGCTGTGCGGCGCACCACCTGCAGCGTGCCTCCAAGGGTCGCGGCGCGGTCGCGCATGATGGCCAGACCATAGTGGTGCGTCGGCGCTTCGGCGTCCTTGATGCCCACGCCATCATCATCCACCGTTACGGTGATTCGTCCGTTCTCGATCGCAAGACGCACGTCGGCGCGTCGCGCGCGCGCATGGTGCTCAATATTGGTGAGCGCCTCGCGCACCACCTGCAGCACGTGAATTTGCTCGCTCGAGTCGAGTTCGTGCCCGAGCAGCCGGTCGTGCACTCCGATCTCAATGCCTATCCGCTGCGAAAACTCGCTGATCGCGCCCTGCAATGCCTCGGACAAGCCGCGGCCGTCGATGCGCAGGCGGAAGGTGGTGAGCAGCTCGCGCAGCTGACGGTAGGCGTTGTTGATCCCCAGTTTAAGTTCCTCGACCACTTCGGCCGTCCGCTCGCGCGCGCCGTTGGTGCTGAGTTGCAGCTTCAGGCGCGTTACCTGGATCTTGAGGTAGGTAAGCGACTGCGCCAGCGAATCATGCAGTTCGCGTGCGATCACCGAGCGCTCCTCCAGCAGCGCAATGCCGCGCCGCTCATCACTGCGCTTGGCGGTGGCGAAGGCGGCGCCGATGTGGTGGCCGATCGATTCCAGCAGCTTCAACTTCCACTCTTCGACCTGCATGCCGATCGGCAATTGCAGCAGCATCACGCCGTAGGGTTTGCCGCCCTCGGACAGAGGCACCGAGAGCATGCGCTCCTCGCCGCTGCCGACAACGCGCACGCCGGATTCGGCCGGTCCGACGTTGAAACACTCATAGCAGCGTTCCTGCTGGCACCAGGACTTCGCCTGTTCGCTGCTAGCGTCGAGGGCAACAGGAAAGCCGCGCCGGTCGTCTTCTTCGCGTGCGCAGATCGCACCCGGTTTAAGTCCGATGGCGAGCTCGATGTCGCGCATCACCACGTCGAGCGTGGTTTGCGTCAGCGGGTTTTCGGCCAGAGTGCGCGTCGTGTTATACAGGACTTCGAGCGACACGTTGGTTCGCTCCAGTTGCTCTGTTTTCTCCTGCACCCGAGCTTCGAGCGTGGCGTAGCTGCGCGACAGGTCCTCCACCATGTAGTTGAACGACTGGCCGAGCCGACCCAGTTCGTCCTCGCCGGAATGCCGGGCGCGCACGGTGAAATCGCCCACTCGCACGCGGCGGGCGCACTGCAGCAGGTCGGCAAGAGGAACGATGACCTGCGCGTGCATGAGAAAGAGCGAGATGAACATGACCACGACGATAGCGAATAATCCTGCACCCTGTACCAGCCGCAGTGCCTGGATGCGCTGCTCCAGATCGTGTTCGAGCAGGTACACCAGGCGGTCGACTTCAAGCACATAGGCGGCCATGCGTGCGATGAAAGCGTCACGCGCCGGGGCTCCTTCGGTAACGGCGCGCGCGATCGCGGGTTTGAGCGCGCTCGACCAGTTCGCTGCAATGCGTTCGTAGGCGCGGCGCGTGGAATCGGCGGCATCCGAGGGTATGCCGCCTGTGAGCTGCGGGCTGTTGAGCCGCGCCTCGAATTCGGAAATCGCCTGCTGCAATGAGGTCGGCGGACGACCGACGTCGCCCGCGCGCAGTACCTGTAGCGAAATCCAGTAGGACTGCATCCTGAGGCTGCCGGCGAGGTTGATGGCGGCGGCCTTTCCGGTCGACAACTCGGCAAACACGGTGGCGCTGATGGTCGCCGCCAGCGCCAGCACGACGATGGCCCCCAGGGCGATCCCCAGTCTGACCACCAACGACTCGGCAAAAAAACGGCGATCGATTTTCATGACGCGAACTCCCCGGCGGCATTGCGCACTGCGTGCGCTTGGACGTGCATTTTGCTATTTTGCCCGTTTAGCCAGGTTCAGGCCACAGCGGATTGGCCGGGCGAAGGCGGCACGGGCCGGGGAGCAGCGGGTCGAAAGGCGGCGAGGGCGGGTCTCTATCCCGGTCGTAGGGACGGCGCCCCCGCGCGACGCGGGTCTAATCCAGCTTGCGCGGGGCCGTACTTGCCTGCATCTGGTCGAGCTCGGCAGTGGAGATCAACCGATGCGCCAGGGGAAAGACGACGTTGTCCTCGCGAAAAACATGCAGGCGCAGCATTTCAACCAGGTTCCTGCCTTGTTCGAGCGCGGCATCGAGCACGACGATCGCCGATTTCTCGTCGGGCAGGCGGAACACGAGTCCCAGAAAATTCACAATCACCGCGGCGAGTTGCATCGCCTTGGTGTGCTCATCCTCCATCACGTCGGTCGCCGTAGCAGGATCATTCCCGCTGCCGTGTTCTCCGCTCGCGATTAGCCGTTCGCGCAGCAGCGGGAATAGGGCCGCCTCTTCGCGCCGGCTGTGAGCGGTGAACTCCTGATCCAGATAATTGAAAAATTGCCTCAGCTTGGCGTCGGATTCCTTGGTATAGCCATCCTTTTGAATCGAAAGAATCGCCGCTTCGAGCGCGTCCAGTTCTTCGAGGAACTGAACATGCTCGGACCTGAATCTCCTCAGAAACGGATGCATGGCCTCCGCCGGCACCGGCTCGATGCCCGACGGCGCATAGGCATCCGGTGGATCCATGGGCGACAAGCCTTGCGCGGCGTCTAGGCCGTGTTCGGTTTGCCTTTTCAAAGGGTCGATCCGGTGCAGTTTGTGTATTTCCATGATGCTCAGTTATTCCTCGGTCGGGTGGTCGTCCATGCCGTCCCTGGGTCACGCACGCGTTTGCGGTCCCAGTACCATATAACCTGCTGATAGCTGCGCCAGGTGTAGTGAAAAGGCGCTACGAGGAAGTGCACCAAGCGTGTAAACGGCAGCATCCCGAGGATGATGAACGCCCCGACGATATGGGTCTTAATCACCCAGGGCATGGCGCCGACGGCGTCGATCTGCGGACCTAACGTCACAAGCGACCATAGATACGGCGACATATCCGACGCGAACCAATAATATCCCCAGCGGTACCCCAGGGCAATCCACAGCCCGAACACGATCTGCGCCAGGAGCAGAAGTTCGATGACTATGTCCATCCGGGTGGTCACAACCCGGATGCGGGGCTGCGAGACTCGCCGGATGATGAGCCCGCAAAATCCGATGAACACAGCGAGGCCGAAGGTGAAGATCGCTATCTGGGCGGTGATCATGCGCGCTGCGCCGCTGTGCCACGCCAGGATTATGCCCGGAAACAGGAAGCCAATCAGATGTCCAAGGAACACGATCAATATTCCCCAGTGAAACAGCACGGCGAATATGTAAATGCCGCCGCCTTCGAGGAACTGGGAGGACAGAGACGAGTATTTGAACCCGTTCGACTTGTACCGGTAAATCGACCCGACGAGAAAGACCGCAAAAGCGGCATAGGGCAATGCGATAAACAGGAAATTGTTGATTAAGCTCATCTCGGGCTCTCCTTGGGCTCAGGCGTCGCAACCGCTGTTGACCGGGTTCGCTTCCCGCTCGATGTCCATTTCCTTTTCCACCAGCCGGAGGAAATCCATCGTTTGCGGGCGGCTCGCCCAATCCGACAACTTGCTCATCGTTTCGGTCACCGGAAAATCCCGCGCTAGCACCTTCAGCACCGCCTCGAGCGCCATGCGATAAATGGTCGAATCGCTTCCGCCGGCGAGATCGATGAGGGTCTTGTAGTGTTTTTGATAGTTCGCGTTTTTCTTGGCTATCCTCTTCGGGTCGAACTCGCGGATCATCAGCATCAGCGCCGGAACCAGGATCTGTTCGACCAGTTCGTCCCGCAGTTCCTGATCCTTCAGCTTCGGGATCAGGCGCAGCACGTTCGGCAAATGATCGGCCAATTCGCCCCTACAGTCGTTTTCCGCTTCGTTGTGCTCTCTATTCAGATTCGCCAACAGTGCCCCGCGCTTGTAGTCGTCCCCGAACAGGACGTAACCGGTGCCCAGGGTGGTTACGGCCTGGACCTCGAACGTGCGGGTGTGGAGCTCCTGCAAATCGAGCGTGCGATGCGGAAGTGCGTCGAGGAAAAGTTCCACGTCCCTGGCGGCATCGGGATAGTTCTTGCGCAGGAAGTCCAGCAGCACCTGCCCCCGCGCGGCGAATCCCGGTCCGGGAAAATCCAGCAATTCCCCCATACTGTCGTAGTGTGCGTAGTTCATCTTCGCTCACAGCCCCCTTTGCGCCGTTCCCTCTTTGAAGCCGAAGCCCACGTTGCCTTTTCTGTCGCCCGTGAACTCCAGCATCTCGATCGCATGCTCGCGATGGGCCGCAGGGATCACGAAGCGGTCATCGAACTTGGCCAATGACGTGAGTTGGTAAATGGCGTCGGCCATCTCTGGCGTATAGCCCGCGGCCTCGAGCGCGGCGTTCGCCTTTTGCTCGGAAATGTCGCCGACCGTCTTCCAGCGGCGATAGATTCTGATGGCCCACAGCCTGATCAGCCGGTCCTTGACCATGCCTTCGTCGCCCGCGCTGAACAGATTCGCGAGGTATTTCAGCGGGAAGCGTGCCTTGTCGATGGCTCCCCAAAGCTCCTCGGTGCTGGTGTCGTAGAGCCAGGTGTCGTCCCAGATTTTTTGGATGGATCCGAACTTTGCCGCCTGCTCGGTATTGTTGACTTGCTTGACCGTGGCCATCACCGGCAGCAGCGGCGGTACGTAGAACAGCATGGGCAGGGTCCTGAATTCCGCATGCAGCGGCAGCGCCAGGCCCCATTCCTTCACGAATTTGTAGGTGGGCGAATTCTGCGCCGCGTGTATCGTCGAATCGGCGATTCCGTTGGCTTTCGCCGAAGCGATGACTTCCGGATCGAACGGATCGACGAGCATGCCCATGTGATGCTCGATCAGGTCTTTTTCCGGTACCGATGCCACTTCGTGGATGCGGTCGGCATCGTACAGGATCACGCCGAGGTAGCGAATGCGGCCGACGCAGGAGTGCATGCAGGCCGGAGCAAGGCCAGCCTCGATGCGCGGATAGCACAGGATGCATTTTTCCGATTTTCCCGCGTGCCAGTTATAGTAGGACTTCTTGTAGGGGCAGGCCGTGACGCACATTCTCCAGGCGCGGCAGACGTCCTGGTTGATCAGCACCACGCCGTCCTCGCCCCGCTTGTAGATCGCGCCTGACGGGCAGGAAGCGACACAAGCCGGATTGAGGCAATGATTGCAGATCCGGGGCAGATAGAAGAACGCCATGCGTTCCAGCTGGAACATGGCTTCCTGCTCGGCCTTTGACAGATTCTTGAGATTGGGATCGTTGCGGGCGTAATCCGGGGTTCCGCTCAGATCGTCGTCCCAGTTCGGCCCCATTTTGATGTCGATCGGCTTTCCCGTGATCAGGGAAACTGGCCGTGCCGTCGGCTGGTCGTCGCCCGGGGGCGCCTCGATCAACTCGAGATAATTGTAGGTAAAGGGCTCGTAGTAGTCGTCGATCACCGGCATGTTTGGGTTATGGAAAATATTCAATAACCCTTTCTGCTTGCCGGCGCCCTTGAGCGAAATCCCACCCCCGACGTCCTCCCAGCCGCCTTTGTAAATGCTCTGGTCTTCCCACTTCGTCGGATAACCGGTGCCCGGTTTCGTTTCCACGTTGTTCCACCACATGTACTCCGCGCCCTTGCGATCGGTCCAAATATTCTTGCAGGCGATCGAGCAGGTGTGGCAGCCGATGCACTTGTCCAGGTGAAACACCATCGAAATCTGTGAACGAATATCCATTTTTATCCTCGCTGTCACCGTGTACTCAGAATACGACCTTGTCCATTCTCTTGACCGTCACGTGAGTATCCCGGTTTGGAGCAATGGGTCCCCAATAGTTGAAGTGATACGAGAACTGCCCATATCCGCCGGCGAGGAAGTTGGGCTTGAGGTGGATGCGGGTGAAGCTGTTATGCCCGCCCGCCCTCTTGTTGCCTCTCACCTGCGATTTGGGAATGCCTACCGTGCGCTCCGGCACGTGATAGACGATGCACACGCCCGGCGGAATTCTGGAGCTGACGCAAGCCCTGGTGCAATAGACCCCATGATCGTTGTAGACCTCGACCCAGTCGTTGTCCTTGATGCCCAGATCCGCCGCGTCCTTCTCGCTCATCCAGCAGGGTTCGCAACCGCGCGAAAGCGTCAGCATGCGGTGGTTTTCCATGTAAGTCGAATGGATGTGCCACTTGCCGTGAGGCGTCAGGCAGTTCAGCACCTTGGCCTTGCCTTCCTTCAGCGTTTCCTTCAGGTCGCCGTAAAGCTCGGGCTTCGGCGAGGGCTTGTAGGTCGGCAGGTTCTCGCCATAAGCGACATACATGTCATGATCAAGGTAGAAATGCTGGCGTCCCGTCAGGGTCCGCCACGGAATGAGGCGGTCCACGTTATAGGTGTAGGCGGCGTAAGCCCTGCCGTCGTTCATCAGCCCGGACCACAGCGGCGACGTGTTGTATCTGCGCGGCTGTGCCTGAAGATCGGCGTAGTTGATGTGCACGTCCTTGCTGCCTTCGCCCAGGTCGGCCAGCTTAAGACCCGACTTCTTCTCCATATTCTGGTAGGCGCGCACGTTGAGCGCGCCGTTGGTTAGCGTGGACAGATTCAAAATGGCATTGAGGGCCGATTTGTCCTCTTTCAACGACGGATACACCTTCCCGTCCAGCTTCTCGACCGGGAAATGGTTGGATGTGGTCATTTGGTCGTATTCGTCCGCGCACATGAAATGGTTGCCGTGCGCACCCAATCCCTGCGTCTTTACGTTCTCGCCCAGCGTGATGAATTTGTCGTAGAGCTTGGTGTAATCGCGACGCACCACGGCAAGCTTGTGCATGGACTTGCCGAGGACCGGCTCGCATTCGCCCTTGTACCAGTCCTTCACGCGCGGCTGGGTGATCTCGTCAGCAGTATCGTGCGACAGCGGCGACGCCACGATGTCGACTTGAATCTCGGGCAGGTATTTCTTGGCGGCCGCGCTGGTTACCCGTGCCAGTTCCTTGAAAATATCCCAGTCGGTCTTGGATTCCCACACCGGCGCGACCGCTGCCGACAGGGGATGAATGAAGGAATGCATATCGGTGCTGTTCATGTCCGCTTTTTCGTACCAGGATGCCGCCGGCAGAACCAGGTCCGAATAGAGCGCCGATGAATCCATGCGGAAGTTGAGGTCCACCACCAGATCCATCTTTCCCAGCGGCGCGACTTCGTGCCACTTCACTTCCTTGGTGTGCTGCTCGGAATCCTTCGCGATCGCGTTGGAGTGGGTGCCGAGATAGTGCTTGAACGCGTACTCATGCCCCTTCATGCTGCCGGTGATGGCGTTGCCGCGCCAGATGTACCAGACCCTGGGATGGTTTTCCGCCGCCTCGGGGTCGGCAATCGAGTATTCCAGTTGCTTCGATTTCAGCTTTTCGAACACGTAATTCTTGATGCCCTCGTCATCCTTCGCGCCGTTGGCGACGGCATCCCGGCCGAGTTCCAGCGTATTTTGCTTGAATTGCGGATAGAAGGGCATCCAGCCGTTGCGCACGGCCGTGAAGATGGTGTCGGCCGTATGCTTCGCAGTCATCTCGTTCTTCGGCACCGAGTTGTATACGGAGTAGTTCCCGTCATAGCGATACTGGCAGGTGTTGATGTAATGCCAGATCGGCGCCTGCTGCAGCCGGGCGGCGCCCACCCAGTCGCGTCCGAAGGCCACCGTGGACCAGGAATCCTGTGGCGCCAGTTTCTCCTGCCCGACGTAGTGGTTCAGACCGCCGCCGTTCTTGCCGACGCAGCCGGAAAGCATCAGCGCCATCGCGCCCGCGCGGTACATCAGGTTGGCGTGGTACCAGTGATTGATGCCCGCGCCGATGATGATCATGCACTTGCCTTTGGTCACCGCCGCCGTGTCGGCCCATTCCCGGGCGAATTGAAGCACGGTCTTGGAATCCACCCCGGTGAGGAGTTCCTGCCAGGCAGGGGTATAGGCGGCATTCTTGTCGGTATAGTCTTTCGGATAATCCCCGGGAAGCCCTCGACCCACGCCGTATTGCGCCATGATCAGATCGTATACCGTGGCCACGGCGACCTTGCCCTGGAGGGTTTCGATGTACTTTACCGGCACGCCTCTCAGCGCTTTCTTGTCCAATCCGAATTCCGTGAATTCGGTGCTGAGCACGCCATCGTTGTTCTTCAGCAGCGTCAGCGCCGGATCGTAGGGGTTGTCGTCGGAGGAATTCTCCAGCTTCATGTTCCACTTGCCGGTTTCCTTGCCGTAGCGATGCCCCATCGCGCCTTTGGGCACCACCAGGTTTCCGGATTTCTCGTCGATGTTGAGGAATTTCCAATCGCCGTTCTCGATGTCCTTATACTGAGCCAGTTCGTTGGCGCGGAGCAGGCGGCCCGGCGTGTAATGATCCTCCACTTTGTTCAGGACAACCAAGTACGGGCTGTCGGTGTACTGCTTGCCGTATTGCAGGAAATAGGGCGTCTGCTTTTCGTGGTGGAACTCTTTCAGGATGACGTGGGACACCGCCATCCAGAACGCGCCGTCGCTGCCCGCGTGCAGCGGCACCCATTGGTCCGCGTATTTGCACACCTGGCTGAAATCGGGGGAGAACACCACCGCCTTGGTGCCGTTATGCCGCGATTCCGCGAAGAAATGGCAGTCGGGCGTGCGCGTCATGTTCAGGCACGCGCCCATGTCCGCGATCATCTTGGCGTTATACCAATCGGCGCTCTCGCAAACGTCGGTCTGCTCGCCCCAGATTTCCGGGAAAGCGGTGGGGAGGTCGCAGTACCAGTCGTAGAAGCTGAGGTTTACGCCGCCGAACAACTGCAGAAACCGGCTGCCTGCCGCGTAGCTGAGCATGGACATCGCGGGAATCGGCGAGAAGCCGAAGACGCGATCAGGACCGTACTTCTTCGCCGTATGGATGTTCGCGGCCGCCATGAGTTCCAGGACCTCGTCCCAGCTTGCCCTTCTGAAACCACCCTTGCCGCGGGCGTTCTGGTATTTCTTGCGTTTTTCCGGGTTGTTCTGCAGGGACTCCCACGCCTTCAGCGGGTCGCCGGTCTTTTCCTTCTCCTCACGGTAGGCGTCGATCAGCGCGCCCCGGATCAAGGGATACTTGATCCGCAGCGGGCTGTACAAATACCAGGAGTAGGAAATCCCGCGTTGACATCCGCGCGGCTCGTACGGGGGCAGGGAATCCTCCAGCAGCGGATAATCCAGTTGCTGCGTTTCCCAGACCACAATCCCGTCCTTGACGTGTATCTGCCAGGAGCAACCTCCAGTGCAGTTGACCCCGTGCGTGCTGCGGACGATGCGGTCATGCTGAAAGCGGTTCCGGTAAAACTCTTCCCACTTGCGCGTCTCTGGCGAAATGATGTCTGTGATCCAGCCCATGTGATTGCCCCTGTCGTTTTTCCGTTGCGGCGGTTTCTCAGTTATAGCGGTTATGATCGATTATTCCGATTTGACCTGCCGGTCGAAGATATCCTGGTTCACACAGCGCTTCTTGCGGCGCCGTCCGGCGAGCGAGAAGATTCCGATCAGCACGACCACGCCTCCGGTGCCGGCGCTGAACATCCTCCACCCCCATTCTTTGGGCATCTGACGCGCATGTTCCTTGTCGACTTGCTGCAGGAAACCGACCAGCGCATTGATTTCCTTTTCCGAGAACTCCTTGCCCGCATAGGCGGCCTGCATCACCGGAAAAGGGGTATTTCCCAAGATGGCGCTGACCCCCTGTCTGCCCATGCGCGAGAACACCAGGGTCAGTTCGCTGGCCAGGACGCCGCCGCCGAGGAGGGCATCGCTCTTTACGTGATGGCACGCATTGCAGGACGGGCCGCCGTTGGCAAAACGAACCTTGCCCTCAAACAGTTCGCCGCCGAGCTTGATTTCGGCGGGAGTTCCCTCGACCGCGGGTGCCTGCGCCGCGGGGGCTGCGGCTTCCTTGCCTGCCGCAGCGCTGCCTCCCGCGTCCTTGATATGGGCCAGTACCTTCCTGATTTGCTCGTCCGACAGCGCCTGATCCGGCATCGGCATCTTGAATTCGTCGAACAGAGCCGTGGCGGTCTTGTCGCCCGCGGCCACCAGCTTCTGCGAGGATTTGACAAACTTGAGCAGCCAATCCTCCGGTCGTCTCTCCGTCACGCCCTTTAGGTCGGGGCCAACGAGCCGCCCGGCGCCGATGCTATGGCAGGCGGCGCACGCTTGCTGAAAGATCTGCTTGCCAGTTTCCTGAGCGCTCGCCGGCCGGGCTCCGCTCAAGTACGCCGCCACAAGCAGCACGCCGAACACGCAGCGCGATAACGAAAACGATGACGCGTAGTGCGTCGTCTGCTGCCGCCTTTGATCTCGCATAAAAGTCTCCCCCAGCCGCGCCGTTGTGGTCGCATCCGCCAATACCGTCGGCGGTGTGCGCATTGGTCCCGTTGACAGGAATAAGTCTACGTTCCAGAAATCACAAATACAACGCAACACAAGCGTTTTATTTGGGATTAGGAAATTTCCATGAATTGCAGGCGCCACAGCTCGCGACGGACAGCAGCGGCTGCCCGCTCATCCAATAACGACGCGGTGTTCCACGCGATCGCGCTGTGGCAATCGTCTACCACTAAATGGGTAGTGAAGTTCTTTCTTCCGCGACGCCGGTCGATTCTCAGACCTATCGTGTGCGACTAGAATCGAATCAATCTAAGTTCGAGCACGCACGGAGACTGAAGCAGTGGCTTTTCAGACTTGCACCGGGATCGGGTCGATGGATTCAGCAAACGAAGCTTATTTTAGGAGGTACTGAGAATGTCGGACATCAAGAAATGGGACGTAGAGGATGAAAAGTTCTGGGAATCCACCGGCAAGAGCATCGCGAACCGAAACCTATGGATATCGATCCCGAGCCTGCTGTGCGGCTTCGCGGTGTGGATACTGTGGAGCATGGTGACGGTGCAAATGATCAATGCCGGATTCCCGTTCAAACCGACAGAGTTGTTCACCCTCTCGGCGATCTCCGGCCTCACCGGCGCGACGCTGCGAATTCCGAGCAGCTTTTTCATCCGCATCGCGGGTGGCCGCAATACCATCGTTTTCACCACTGCGTTGCTGATGATTCCGGCGCTGTTTACCGGAATCGCGCTGCAGGACAAGAGCACGCCGCTGTGGGTGTTTCAGATTCTCGCGTTCCTGTGCGGTTTCGGCGGCGGAAACTTCGCCTCGTCGATGTCCAACATCAGTTTCTTCTTTCCGAAGCGGATGCAAGGCCTTGCGCTGGGGCTTAACGCAGGCCTGGGCAACGCCGGCGTGACCACGATGCAGATTCTGGTGCCGCTGGTGATGACCTTGCCCCTGCTGGGCTCATTGGGCGGGGACGGCATCGCGCTGGTGCAGGCGTCCGGCAGTTTGATCGGCAAGAGCGCCGTCGGATCGATCACTTACATTCAGAATGCCGGCTTCGTCTGGCTGCTCCTGCTGGTTCCGCTCGCTTTCATCGGCTGGTTCGGCATGAACAACATCCTCACGCCTGAGGTTTCGCCGCATATCGGTTCGCCGCTAGCCGCGATGTCCAAAATCACCGGCATGCTGCTGATCGGTTTCGTTACCGCGGCCGCGGGCCTGTACCTGATCCTGCCGGCGCCGCTGGGCCTGGGCGCGCCCGGTTGGGCGAAATGGTTCATTCTGGCAGGCATCATCGCCGCCACGGTGTTCCTGATGAAACTCATCCCTGGCGATATCAAGCCGAACCTGCAGCGCCAGTTCAAGATCTTCGGCAACAAGCACACCTGGATCATGAGCGTCATCTACACCATGACTTTCGGCAGCTTCATCGGCTATTCGGCCGGATTCGCGCTGGCGATCAAAGTGATCTTCGGCTTCACCCACACCATGGGCGCGGATGGCAATATGGTCAACACACTCAATCCGAACGGCCCATCGGCACTGATGTATGCCTGGATGGGGCCGTTTATCGGCGCCTTGATCCGTCCCATCGGCGGCTGGTTCTCCGACAAGGTCGGCGGCGCCAAAGTGACGCAGATCGTTTCCATCGTGATGATCGCCGCAGCGCTGGGCGTCGCCTACTACATGAAAGCCGCCTACCAGTCGGCGACACCGGAGCAGTACTTCGTGCCGTTCTTCATTCTGTTCCTGGTCCTGTTCGCCGCATCGGGCATCGGCAACGGCTCCACCTTCCGCACCATCGCTATCGTGTTCCCGAAAGAGCAGGCGGGCCCGGTGCTGGGATGGACATCCGCGGTCGCGGCCTATGGCGCGTTCATCATTCCGCAGGTATTCGGCGAGCAAATCAAAGCCGCCACGCCGGAGAATGCGCTGTTCGGCTTTGCCATTTTCTACGCCTTGTGCCTGGCGCTGAACTGGTGGTACTACCTCGGCCCGAAAGCGGAATACGACAATCCGTGATGCGCAGGGATCGTAGCCAGAGTGAGCATTGGGCGCAACGAGTCTGGTCGCGTCCGGCGTGTCCCGGGAGGCATGCGACGTGGCGAGTCATGTCCTGACGCAGTGGAACGCGGAGGATGCGGCCTTCTGGGAAAAGGAGGGCCGCGCGATTGCCAGCCGCAACCTGTGGATATCGATTCCGGCACTGATGCTCGCCTTCGCCGTCTGGATGGTGTGGAGCGCGGTGGTCGTCAACCTGCCCGGCGTCGGATTCAAGCTGACCACGCGCGAGTTGTTCTGGCTCGCTGCGCTGCCGTCGCTGTGTGGCGCGACTCTGCGGATTTTCTACGCCTTCATGGTTCCGATCTTCGGTGGCCGCCGCTGGACCGCGATCTCGACCGCCTCGTTGCTGCTGCCGGCGCTCGGCATCGGCTTCGCCGTCAGGGACCCGGGCACCAGCTATTCGACGCTGGTGGTGCTGGCGCTCGCATGCGGCTTCGGCGGCGGCAACTTCGCCTCGAGTATGGCCAACATCAACTTCTTTTTCCCCAGGGCGCAGAAGGGCACGGCGCTGGGCCTGAACGCGGGCCTGGGCAATCTCGGCGTGTCGCTGGCGCAATTCATCGTGCCGGCGGTGATCACCGTCGGGATATTCGGTGCGCTGGGTGGTGAGCCGCAGACCTGGACCCGCGGCGCCGAGGTCAAGCAGATGTGGCTGCAGAACGCCGGCTTCGTCTGGGTGCCGTTCATCCTGGCCTGTGCGCTTGCGGCCTGGTTCGGCATGAACGATCTATCCGAGGCCAAAGCCTCGATATCCGGGCAGCTGGTGATTTTCAAACGCAAACACAACTGGATCATGTGCTGGCTCTACCTGGGAACGTTCGGCTCGTTCATCGGGTTTTCGGCGGGTTTCCCGCTGCTCATCCAGAGCCAGTTTCCGCAGACCAACGCGCTGTCGTTTGCCTGGCTGGGCCCGCTGATCGGCGCGCTGATCCGACCGCTGGGCGGCTGGCTCGCCGACAAGCTGGGCGGCGCCCGGGTGACGCTGTGGACTTTCGTGGCCATGGTGGCCGGCGTATTGGGCGTGCTCGCCGTCCTTCCCGCGGGCGGACAGGGCGGCAGCTTCTTCGGGTTCCTGGCGATGTTCATGCTGCTGTTCGCGGCTTCGGGCATCGGCAACGGCTCGACCTACCGCATGATTCCGGTGATCTTCATGAACCAGCACCTGCGCTCTGCTGCCGGCGGGACAGCCGAAGCCGAGGAGCAGGCCGTGCGCAACGCCAACAAGGAATCCGCGGCGGTACTTGGGTTTGCTTCGGCAATCGGCGCGTACGGCGGCTTTTTCATCCCGATGAGCTACGGCGTGTCGATATCGATAAGCGGGGCAGCGCACGCAGCGCTCGCAACTTTCCTGGTGTTTTACCTGGTCTGCATTGCAACGACGTGGTGGTACTACGCGCGGCGCAGGGCGCCGGTGCCGTGCTGAGCGCCGCGGCATTGATGTCTTGCACGAAGAGTCAATGCAATGCCAGCCTCCCGGGATGGATTGCGGCGATGTTGCGGTAGATCAAGCATCGCGAAATTCCGGGCAATACAATCAACGTGTGTCGTTTAACCAAAGGAAATCATGATGAGTCATTTTCTTGACCGCCTCAGTTATTTTACTCAGGAAAGTGAAGGCTATTCAGATGGCCATGGGAAAATGACGCGCGAGGATCGTACTTGGGAAGAAGGCTATCGCCAGCGCTGGCAGCACGACAAGATCGTGCGCTCCACTCACGGCGTCAACTGCACCGGTTCGTGCAGCTGGAAGATCTACGTCAAGGGCGGGATCGTTACCTGGGAGACGCAGCAGACCGACTATCCGCGTACGCGTCCGGATATGCCGAACCACGAGCCGCGCGGCTGCTCGCGCGGGGCCTCGTATTCCTGGTACATGTACAGCGCCAACCGGGTGAAATACCCGATGGTGCGGAGCAGGCTGCTGCGCGCCTGGCGCGAGGCGCGCAAGCTGCTGGGGCCGGTCGAAGCCTGGGCCTCCATCGTCGAGTCCGCGCAAGCCTCTAAGGACTACAAGTCGCGCCGGGGTCTGGGCGGCTTCGTGCGCGCGAACTGGGACGAAGCAAACGAGATCATCGCTTCGGCCAATGTTTACACTATTAAGAAGTACGGTCCGGACCGCGTAGTCGGGTTTTCGCCAATCCCGGCGATGTCGATGGTGTCCTACGCCGCGGGCAGCCGCTATCTTTCGCTGATCGGCGGCGTATGCATGAGCTTTTACGACTGGTACTGCGACCTGCCTCCCGCGAGCCCGCAGACCTGGGGCGAGCAGACCGACGTGCCGGAATCGGCCGACTGGTACAACTCGACCTTCATCATGGCCTGGGGCTCGAACGTGCCGCAGACACGTGCCCCCGACGCGCACTTTTTCACCGAAGTGCGCTACAAGGGCGCGAAGATCGTTTCGATCACCCCGGACTACGCGGAGGTTTCTAAGCTCGGAGATTTGTGGCTGCATCCCAAGCAGGGCACCGACGCGGCGCTGGCGATGGCGATGGGGCATGTGATTCTGAAGGAGTTCCATCTGGACAAGCCTTCGGCGTATTTCCAGGACTATGCGCGCCGCTATACTGATCTGCCGATGCTGGTGAAGCTGGTCAAGCGCGACGCCCGCTACGTTCCGGACCGCTTCCTGCGCGCCACGGATTTCTCGGACAAGCTGGCACAGGCGAACAACCCGGAGTGGAAAACTGTGGCCTTCGACGAGCGCTCCGGGAATGTCGTGGTGCCGAACGGCTCGATCGGCTTCCGCTGGGGGCAGACCGACGGCAAGTGGAATCTGGAGGAGAAAGAGGCGGGGGGAGGGGAGGCGAAGCTGTGTCTGTCGCTGATCGACCGGCGCGACGATGTCGCGCCGGTCGCCTTTCCTTATTTCGGCGGCATCGTCACCGAGAATTTCACCCACAACGAACAGGGCAAGGACGTCCTGCTGCGCAACGTGCCGGTGAAAAGACTGCAGTTGGCCGAGGGCGAGGTTCTGGTGGCGAACGTGTTCGACTTGCTGCTGGCGAATTACGGCATCGACCGCGGCCTAGGCGGCGGCAACGTTGCGTCCTCGTTCAATCAGAATGTTCCCTACACTCCGGCGTGGCAGCAATCCATCACCGGCGTGAAGGCGGAAGACGTGATCTCGGTTGCGCGCCAGTTCGCCGACAATGCCGACAAGACGCATGGCAAGTCGATGGTGATCATCGGCGCGGCGATGAATCACTGGTACCACTCCGACATGAATTACCGCGGCATCATCAACATGCTGATGATGTGCGGCTGCGTCGGCGTGTCCGGCGGCGGCTGGGCGCACTACGTGGGGCAGGAGAAGTTGCGGCCGCAGACCGGCTGGACCGCGCTCGCCTTTGCGCTCGACTGGCATCGCCCGCCGCGGCAGCAGAACTCCACTTCGTTCTTCTACGCGCACACCGACCAATGGCGTTACGAGAGGCTCGAGGTCAAGGAGATCCTGTCGCCGCTGGCAGATCCGAAGGATTACACCGGTTCGCTCATAGACTACAACGTGCGCGCCGAGCGCATGGGCTGGCTGCCGTCGGCGCCGCAGTTGCAGACCAATCCGATCCAGGTGGTCAAGGATGCGCAGGCCGCAGGGATGGATCCAAAGGACTACGCCGTGAAATCGCTCAAGGACGGCAAACTGCGCATGTCCTGCGAGGATCCGGACAATCCGGCCAATTTCCCGCGGAACTTGTTCGTTTGGCGTTCCAATCTGCTCGGCTCTTCGGGCAAGGGTCACGAGTACTTTCTCAAGCACCTCCTGGGAACGACGCATGGCTTGCAGGGCAAGGAGCTGGGTACGGAAGGGGATATGCGCGGCGGCGCGAAGCCGGAGGAGGTGACCTGGCGCGCACAGGCCCCCGAGGGCAAGCTCGACCTCCTGGTGACGCTGGATTTCCGCATGTCCACGACCTGTCTTTATTCGGACATCGTCCTGCCCACCGCCACCTGGTATGAAAAGAACGATCTCAACACCTCCGACATGCACCCGTTCATCCACCCGCTGTCGGCGGCGGTGGACCCGGCATGGGAGGCGAAGAGCGACTGGGAGATCTACAAGGGCTTCGCCAAGAAATTCTCCGAGATCTGCGTCGGCCACCTGGGCGTGGAGAAGGAACTAGTGCTGACGCCGCTGATGCACGACACGCCGGCCGAGCTGGCGCAGGCGTTGGATGTCAAGGAATGGAAAAAAGGCGAGTGCGAGCTCGTGCCCGGCAAGACCGCGCCCGCGATGACGGTGATCGAGCGCGACTACCCGAACACCTACAAGAAGTTCACCGCGCTGGGGCCGTTGATGGCCAAGGTCGGCAACGGCGGCAAGGGTATCGCCTGGAATACCGAGCACGAGGTGCGGCAACTCGGTGAACTCAACTACGCCGTGTCGGACGATGGCATTACCAAGGGCATGCCGAGGATAGAGACCGATATTGACGCGTCCGAGGTGATCCTGATGCTGGCACCGGAGACCAACGGCGAGGTGGCGGTGAAGGCATGGGAGGCTTTGTCCAAAATCACCGGCCGCGAGCATGCGCACCTAGCGCGCCCGAAGGAAGACGAAAAACTGCGCTTTCGCGACCTGCAGGCGCAGCCGCGCAAGATCATTTCCAGCCCGACCTGGAGCGGCATCGAGTCGGAGAAGGTGAGTTACAACGCCGGCTGGACCAATATCAACGAGCTGATTCCCTGGCGTACCCTGACCGGGCGCCAGCAGTTCTACCAGGATCACAAATGGATGATCGGATTCGGCGAAGGCCTGTGCGTGTATCGCCCGCCGATCGATCTGAAGACCACGCGTGCCATGCACGGAGCCAGGAGTAACGGGAACCCGGAGATGATGCTGAACTTCATCACACCGCACCAGAAATGGGGCATCCACTCGACTTATACCGACAATCTGTTGATGCTCACGCTGTCGCGCGGCGGTCCGATCGTGTGGCTGTCGGAGGACGACGCTCGGTCCGTCGGTATCGTCGACAACGACTGGATCGAGCTCTATAACGTGAACGGCGCGATCGCTGCACGGGCGGTGGTGAGCCAACGTGTGCTCCCAGGCATGTGCATGATGTACCACGCACAGGAGAAAATCATCAACACGCCGGGCTCCGAAATCACCGGCACCCGCGGCGGCATCCACAACTCGGTGACGCGTATCGTGACCAAGCCTACGCACATGATCGGCGGCTATGCGCAGCTCTCCTACGGCTTCAATTACTACGGCACAGTCGGCACCAACCGCGACGAATTTGTGGTGGTGCGCAAGATGAAGAAGGTGGACTGGATGGATGAACCGGCTGCGCCTGAACTCGCCGAGGGAGTGAAGTCATGAAAGTCCGCGCTCAAATCGGCATGGTCCTGAATCTGGACAAATGCATTGGATGCCATACCTGCAGCGTCACCTGCAAGAACGTCTGGACCAACCGCGAAGGGATCGAGTACGCCTGGTTCAACAACGTCGAGACCAAGCCCGGCATCGGCTATCCGAAGCAGTGGGAAAACCAGGAACAATGGAACGGCGGCTGGGTGCGCAAGGACAGCGGCAGGATCCAACCCAAGCAGGGCGGCAGGCTGGAGACTTTGCTGAAGATTTTCGCCAACCCAAACCTGCCGCAGATCGACGATTACTACGAACCGTTCACTTTCGACTACGCGCACCTGCACAATGCGCCGGAGATGAAGGCGCCGCCGACCGCGCGCCCGCGCTCGCTCCTGACCGGAGAGCGCATGGAGAAAATCGAGTGGGGCCCGAACTGGGAGGAACTCCTCGGCGGGGAGTTCGCTGAACGCTCCAGGGACTCGAACTTCGAGCACATGCAGAAGGAGATGTACGGCCAGTTCGAGAACACCTTCATCATGTACCTGCCGCGCCTATGCGAGCACTGTCTCAATCCGACCTGCGTGGCTTCCTGCCCTTCGGGCTCCATCTATAAGCGCGAGGAAGACGGCATCGTGCTCATCGATCAGGACAAATGTCGTGGCTGGCGCATGTGCGTGTCGGGCTGCCCGTACAAGAAGATCTATTACAACTGGTCAACCGGCAAGGCGGAGAAGTGCATTTTCTGTTATCCGCGCATCGAATCGGGGCAGCCAACGGTGTGCTCGGAGACCTGCGTCGGCCGCATACGCTACCTGGGGGTGATGCTCTATGACGCCGACCGCATCGCCGAAGCGGCGAGCGTGGCGGGAGAAAAGGACCTGTACAAGGCGCAGCTCGGGCTGTTCCTCGATCCCAATGCCGCGGAGGTTCAGACACAAGCGCGCGCCGATGGCGTGCCGGAAGCGTGGATCAAGGCGGCGCAGGAGTCCCCCGTGTACAAAATGGCGATGGAGTGGAAAGTGGCGCTGCCGCTGCACCCGGAGTACCGCACGCTGCCCATGGTCTGGTACGTGCCGCCGCTGTCGCCGATCACCGCGGCCGCCAATACCGGGCAGCTCGGCGCCTTCGGGCACCTGCCCGACGTGCGCAGCCTGCGCATCCCGCTGCAATACCTCGCCAACCTGCTCACCGCGGGCGACGAGGCGCCGGTGGTGGCGGCGCTTGAGCGCATGCTCGCCATGCGCGCCTATATGCGCGACAGGCATGTGGAAAAGCGCGAGAACGCGGCGGTGCTGAAGCAGGTCGGGCTCTCCAAGGAAGAGATCGAAGAGATGTATCGCTACATGGCGATCGCCAACTACGAGGACCGCTTCGTCATCCCGACTACGCATCGCGAATACGCGGAAAACGCCTACGACCTGCGCGGCGGCTGCGGCTTCTCCTTCGGCAACGGCTGCTCCGACGGCCAGTCCGAGGCGAGCCTGTTCGGCGGCAAGAAGCGCAGGACCATTCCCATCAAGGCGCTGCCCTAGGAGACGACGAGATGAAAACACTGAAACTGCTCGCCGTACTGCTCGGCTATCCGTCCGAGGAACTGGTGGCCGCGCTGCCGGAGATCGCGCAGAGGCTGGGTGCAGAACCGGCGCTGCGGGGCGCTACGCAAGACGCGCTCGCCAGCCTGCTGGCCGAGCTGAAACGCGAGGATCTGCTCGATCTGCAGGAGCGCTACGTAGCCCAGTTCGACGCCGGCCACTCGACCTCGCTGCACCTGTTCGAACATGTGCATGGTGACTCGCGTGACCGCGGCCAGGCGATGGTGGACCTGAGCGCGCTGTACCGGCGCTCTGGTTTGGTCATCAAAGTGAGCGAGCTGCCGGATTACCTGCCGGCGCTGCTGGAGTATCTCGCCACTCGGCCGGCCGAGGAGGTGCACGAGTTGATCGAGGACTGCGCCCACATACTGCGCGCCGTCGGCGAGCGGCTGGCGGCAGGCGGCAGCCCCTATGCGGCGGTCTTCTCCGCGCTGCTGGGCCTGCACGGTGCGGCGCCGCTCACGGCGGCCACGGACGCCGCCAAAGCGCACGCGGAACGCCCGCTCGATGAAGAATGGGACGAGGCCCCGGTGGAGTTCGGCCCGTCGTCGGGTCTCAATGCGGCCGCGCCGCATGGCGCGCAGCAGTCGCGGCCGCAGTTTATCCGTTTCGTCCCAAAGAATCCCTGAATCCGGAGCTTCGCATGGACCTCAAGAGCTATCTAAACCAGTTCCTGTTTGGTTACTACCCTTACATCTGCCTGTCCGTATTTTTCCTTGGCAGCCTCATTCGCTTCGACCGCGAGCAGTACACGTGGAAAAGTGATTCATCCCAGCTGCTGCGCCACGGGCAGTTGAGATGGGGTTCGAACCTGTTCCACATCGGCGTGCTCGGCATCTTCGGTGGCCACTTGACCGGGTTCCTGACTCCGGTTGCGGTATGGCATGTCATCGGCGTATCGCTGCCGGAAAAGCAAATGACGGCGATGGTGGCTGGCGGCGTTTTCGGAACCATGTGTGTCATCGGTCTGGCGATGTTGCTGACGCGCCGCCTGGGCGACCCGCGCATTCGCGCTACCGGCGCATCGATGGACGTGCTGATACTGTTTCTGCTGCTTGCCCAGGCCGTCCTCGGTCTGGCCGGTATCCCGCTCTCGGCGCAGCATCCCGATGGATCGGAAATGCTCAAATTCATGCTCTGGGCGCAGCGCATCGTTACCTTCCGCGGCGAAGCGGCCACGCTGGTGGCCGATGTTTCGGTCGTGTTCAAGCTGCACATGGTTCTCGGACTCACGCTTTTTCTCGTATTTCCGTTCACGCGCCTGGTACACATCTGGAGCGGCTTCGCCTCTGTCGTCTACCTGCTGCGGCCGTATCAGCTGATGCGCAGTCGCGGCGCCAATCGCTAACGTATCCATGCATCGAGGTAACGCCGTCGAGCAGCGGTTCTGGCGGCGGCCAGGATTTAATGGTTTTCATATTGCTATTGCGTGCCATACAACTTTTTTGGAGCACAAGTCATGCCAATGACAGAAAAAGGCAAGAGCTATTCGGTCCTGACGATGAACACGCTGGCGTTCACGGTCAACTTCGCCATCTGGACCATGTTCTCGATTATCGGCATCCGCATCCGGACTGAGCTCGGGCTGAACAATACGGAGTTCGGCCTGCTGGTCGCCACGCCGATCCTGACGGGCTCGTTGATACGCCTTCCGCTGGGCGTGCTCACCGATCGCTACGGCGGTCGTATCGTTTTTTTCATCCAGATGCTGCTGGTTGCGATCCCAACCTACGGCCTGGCATTCGCGACCAAGTATTGGCAGTACCTGACTATCGGTCTGTTCGTGGGCCTGGCCGGAGGCTCGTTCGCGATCGGCATCGCTTACACCTCGGCCTGGTTTTCCAAGGAAAGACAGGGCACCGCGATGGGCATTTTCGGCGCGGGCAACGCGGGCGCCGCGGTGACGAACCTTGTGGCTCCTTTGATCGTGGTGGCGTTCGGCTGGCGCGCCGTGCCACAGGTCTATTCAATCTCCATGCTCGTCATGGCGGTGATTTTCTGGTTTTTTACCTACCCCGATCCTAAGCAGTTGGAGCGCAAGCTGAAGAAGGAGCATCTGACTCTCGCGCAGCAGCTGGCGCCGCTGACCGAAGCCCGCGTCTGGCGCTTTGGTCTGGCGTATTACTTTGTCTTTGGTGGATTCGTTGCGCTGGCGCTGTGGTTGCCGAAGTATTACATCGGCGAGTTCGGACTGGACCTGAAGCACGCTGCCCTGATCACCATGATCTTTACCCTGCCCTCGGGTTTGATCCGCGCGCTCGGGGGATGGGTGTCCGATCGCTGGGGCGGCGACACGGTGACCTGGTGGGTATTCTGGATCTGCATCGTCTGCCTGTTTTTCCTTTCCTATCCTCCGACGACGCTGACGGTTCACGGCATCAAGGGGGACTTCAATTTTAGTATCGGCCTGGGAGTCACGCTGTTCACCGTCCTGGTGTTCATTGTCGGCGTAGCGCAAGGTATAGGCAAGGCGAGCGTCTACCGCAGCCTCGCCGACTACTACCCGGATAACATGGGCTCGGTCGGCGGCCTGGTGGGCGTCATAGGCGGCCTGGGCGGCTTTACGCTGCCCATCATGTTCGGCATCGCCGCCGATGCCACGAGCGTTCGCAGCAGCGCCTTCATGCTCATGTACGCCGTGCTGGGCGGCATTATGATCTGGACCTGGGCCGCGGCGCGCAGCGAACGCGAGGAGATACTGGAGAAGGACACCGGTTTGCGCGATCAGCTGGTCCACGAGCACTTGCTCGACGCGAGGGTCGGAGCGGGAAGCTGGCTCGCCAATTGGCGCCCCGACGACGAAGCGTTCTGGCGGGCGACGGGCAAGGGCATCGCACTGCGCAATCTGCTCTGCTCCATGCCTGCCCTGTTCCTGTCCTTCGCCGTATGGATGGTGTGGAGCGTGGTGGTAATCGAGCTGCCGAAGATTGGTTTCAATTTCACCACGGGCGAATTATTCTGGCTGGCCGCCTTGCCCGGACTATCGGGCGCAGCACTGCGCCTGGCGTATTCTTTCGTCGTGCCGATCTTTGGTGGCAGGAACTTTACCGTGTTCAGTACGGTGACGCTGCTGCTGCCGGCGCTGTGGATGGCGCTGGCAGTTCAGGATCCGAACACGAATTACGTGGTGTTCGTGGTGATCGCGCTGCTTTGCGGCCTCGGCGGCGGCAACTTCTCGGCGAGCATGGCAAATATCAGTTTCTTCTTCCCGAAGCGCATGCAGGGCACAGCGCTCGGCTGGAATGCGGGCGCAGGCAATCTGGGCGTCGGTGTGATGCAGGCGGTCGTTCCGCTCAGCATCTACGGCGGCGCGCTCGCCGTGATGGGCGGCGGTCCCCAGAGCTACAACGATCCGGCCATCAGCCAGGTCTGGCTGCAGAACGCGGGCTACATCTGGGTGCCGTTCATACTGTTGGCTACGCTTATCGCCTGGTTCGGCATGCACAATATCCGCGGCGTGCGCGCGACCTTCGGCGAGCAGGCGGTGATCTTCCGGCGCAAGCATGCCTGGATGCTCGGCTGGCTCTACGGGGGGACTTTCGGCTCCTTCATCGGCTTCGCCGCTGCCTTCCCGACGCTGCTGGCAACACAGTTTCCGGGCTCAGGCCTGCTCAAGTACGCATTCGTCGGCCCGCTGGTCGGCGCGCTGATACGGCCACTGGGTGGCTGGCTCGCCGACCGCTTCGGCGGGGCCCGGGTCACGTACTGGAACTTTGTATCAATGTTCGCCGCGTCCCTCGCTATCGCCGGATTTCTCCCTAGCGGTTCTGATCCGGGGGCGGCCGCTTCGTTCTATACGGCGTTCCTGGTGCTGTTTCTGACCACCGGCATCGGCAACGGATCGGTGTTCCGCATGGTACCCAGCGTATTCATGACCATACACCAGCTGTGGGCGAAGGGGCAGGGCGAGGAGGCGATGGCGAAAGCGAAGCGCGAGGGCGAGATTGAGGCTTCGGTGGCCCTGGGCTTTACCGCCGCGATCGCCGCGCTCGGACTGTTCTTCATCCCGGTCGCTGTAGGCGTGTCGCTGCAGGTGAGCGGCAGCCCGCATGCGGCCTGGTACGTGTTCATCGCTTTCTATCTCAGCTGCGTGCTCGGCACCTGGTGGTGGTACCGGCGCAAGGACGCCGAGATTCACTGCGACTAGGGCCGAGGCGCGCGGCGCGGACGGCAGAACCAGTCGCGGTGCGCGCAGGGGACGCGCACGAGGGAATATTCGGTCAGGCGTCAGGGATCTCGATTACCCGCTGCGCCTGCAGCGAACGGATGCGCGCGGCATCGTAGCCGAGACCGCCGAGTACCGCGCGCGTATGTTCTCCCACGCGATAAGGCGCCGGTCCCGCCGGCGCGACCGCATGCCGATCCACATGGAAGGGCAACGCCGTAACCCGGATGCGGCCGCGCCCGCGGTGCTCGATTTCCGGAAACGATTCGCGTGCCGCGAGCTGCGGGTGTTCGATGACTTCCTCCGGCGAGAGCATGGGCACCGCCGGAATGCGCGCCGCAGCGAGTGTTTTGACTGCCTGATCCACACTGTCAAATCCGCTGAGCCACCCGCGCAGGATCTTGAGCAGATCATGCCAGTTTGCGCGACGCGCCATGGGCGTGGAAAAGCGCGCATCGGCTTCGAGTTCCGGGTGGCCGATCAGGGCCGTGAGCCGCGACCACAGATGTGGCGCGCCGGCGCTTTGCATCGCCAGATAACGCCCGCCTATGGGCTGCACTACCATGCCGATGCGCGGCTCGCGCTGCACCTTGCCGCCATTCAGAATCGCGCCATAGGTGATGTCATCTGCCGCGATCAGGCACTCGAGCATGGACACGTCCAGATACGCGCCGCCGCCATTTCGGCCCCGGCGCACCAGCGCGGCGCAGATCGCGCCGAAAGCGTGGGCGCCGGCGAGCACGTCGGCCGCCTGCAGATACGCCACGCGCGGGCTGGAATCGCCACCGCGATCGAGGTCCATCATGCCGGAGATGGCATTGATCAGGTGTGCGTAAGCCTGCATCGAGCTCAATGGCCCGGTCTGGCCGAAGCCGGAAATGGAGCAGTAGACGAGGTCGGGGCGCGACGGCCGCAGCGCAGCCTCGTCCAGACCGTATCGTGCCATCACGCCGGGAGAGAAATTTTCGACGACAACGTCGGCCTTGCGCACCAGGTCGAGCACGATCTCGCGCGCCTGCGGTTGTGCCAGATCGATCGCAATGCTTTCCTTTCCCGCATTCAACCGCGCGAAATAGCTGCTCTGGTCGGTACGTGTGGGATCGAGCTGGAGCACGGTATGGCGAATCTCGTCGCCTTCACCGGGGCGTTCGATTTTGATTACCCGCGCGCCCAGATCGGCGAGCATGCGCGTTGCGTACGGTCCCGCAAGCACGCGGGTGAAATCGATTACAGTGAGCCCGGCAAGCAAGGGTTCGCCGGTGCTGACGGCACTGGATTGTGGCATGAGAGAAGCGGGCTTTGGCCGTCTTTACGGTTGGGGCCGCACAGCTTACAGCATTGCCGGGGGCGGGCGCCAGCGCACTGCGGCGCACTGCGGCGTCGGCGTACTGGATTGCATCCAAGGCTCGGTTAGAATGGTTTCGATGGAACCCTATTCGATTCTGTTTTGTTGCACCGGCAATATCTGTCGCTCGCCGACGGCCGAAGCCATGCTTGCAAAGAAAGTGGCTGACGCTGGATTGATCGGGCGGATACGCGTCGATTCGGCGGGCACGCACGGGTATCACGTCGGCGAACCGCCCGATTCGCGTTCGCGAGCCGCGGCCAAAGCGCGCGGTTACGATCTTTCGAAGCTGCGTGCGCGCAGCCTTGAGCGCGAAGATTTCAACCGTTTCGATCTGGTACTGGCGATGGATCAGGCCAATCGCGCTTTTCTGGCGCAACTATGCCCGCCCGCAAGCATCGGCAAGTTGAAAATGGTGATGCAGTATGCGCGCTATCACAAGGTGCGCGAGGTGCCTGATCCGTATTCCGGCGGTCCGGCGGATTTCGAAATGGTGCTGGATATGCTGGAGGATGCTACTGCTGGGCTGCTGCAAAGCCTCCTGGACAAGCGTATCGTCGCGCGCTGACTTTCACGCCCTGCGCACCTGCTGCGGGGCATCCTTCCCCGGTCAGGAGAGGTCCCCGCATATTGCGACAGGCTCTATGCGTCTTTGCGCGTTTCCACGATTTGCAGCGGCCCGCTCTCAGGCGGCGGGGCGCGTCGCGCACGTGGCTGCGGTGGCGTGAAATGGGGCTCGGCCTCTGGTGCCGCAGGTCTTGCTTTGCTCGGGTCAGTCTGGATCATCACCAGACCGCTTTGCTCCAGCGCTTGCTCCACGTTAATCGTGGGGGCGGGCGGCGGTGCCGGCTCGGTACGCACCTGCGCTGGCGCTGGCGCCGGGGCGGGCTCACGTATAACTGCCGGCGCAGCTTCGATCGGCTCGGGGATCAAGGCGGGCGACGATTGCATTGCCGGTGCCGGCATTTCGACGGCACCGTGAACCACGACCTCGGCGGGCGTTGCCGCAGGGGCAGCGTACCTTTCCTCGGGTGCCGCCGGCGATTGTTGAGGCACTGCTGGCGCAGGCGCCTGCAATTCGGAATGGGCTTCGACTGCGCTTTCCGCGCGTTGCGCACGCGCAGCGTGTTCTGCCTGTTCGGCGCGTTCCATATCTACTGGTTCGACGCGCTCCACGCGACCCGCGCGGTCACCACGTTCGCTGCGTTCCCCGCGTTCACCGCGACCACCGCGTCCGCGGCGGCCCCGGCTGCGCCCGGATTCTGCGCCTTCCGGGCGTTGCTCTGCTTGCGGTCTGGTTTCGGCACCCGGCTGCGCCTCAGCCTGCGGCCTGGGCGCGCGCGGCTCCCGCGGTTCGCGCGGTTCGCGCGGCGGGCGCTCGCCACGTTCGGGACGCGCTTCGCGTTCCGGGCGTGCTTCGCGTTCCGGGCGTTCGCCGCGGCTGCGATCCGGGCGTGGCTCTCTCGGCTCACGCGGCTCGCGCGATTCAGGTCGGTTGACTTCACCCTGCGGCGGCCGGCCGTCGCGCGCGCCGCGCTCCTGGCGGTCGCGTCCACCGCGTCCTCCGCGTCCTCCGCGTTCGCTTCGATCGCGCGAGGATTCACGCCTGGGTTCGCGCCGCGAGGGCCGGATTCCGCTGGTGGGTTCGGCCTCTGCTTTCGGCGCCTCGCCTTTGAACCAGCCCATGATGCGCGAAATGATGCCCTGTGGCGCTTGTTCCGGCGCCGCGACCGGCTTGGCCACCGATACCGGCGCCGGTGCGCCAGGCGTGATGCCTTGAACCGCGGCCTGCGGACGCACTGCCTTCGCCTCTGCGCCGGCCTGGGGCTTGGTCTCGTCCTCGGTCGGCAACTGCATCAGGTTATAGCTCGCCGGTAGCGGTTCGGCCTGATTCAGGTCGTCGTGGCGCAGGCGCGAGATCTGATAATGCGGCGTTTCCAGGTGAATATTCGGAATCAGCACCACATTGACTTTGAGCCGCGCCTCGACACCATGGATGTCGGGGCGCTTTTCATTCAGCAGGAAGGTGGCGACGTCCACCGGTACCTGGGCGTGCACCGCGGCCGTGTTTTCCTTCATCGCTTCTTCCTGGATGATGCGCAGGATATGCAGCGCGGCGGATTCAATGCCGCGTATATGGCCGATGCCGTTGCAGCGCGGGCAGGTGATGGTGCTGCCTTCACCCAGCGACGGGCGCAGGCGCTGGCGCGACAGTTCCATCAGGCCGAAGCGCGAGATCTTGCCCATCTGCACCCGCGCGCGGTCGAAGTGCAGCGATTCGCGCAGGCGGTTTTCGACGTCGCGCTGGTTGCGCTGCGATTCCATGTCGATGAAGTCGATCACGATCAGACCGCCGAGGTCGCGCAGACGCAACTGGCGCGCGATCTCCTCGGCTGCTTCCAGATTGGTGCGGAATGCGGTTTCCTCGATGTCGCTGCCGCGCGTGGAGCGCGCCGAGTTGACGTCGATCGCCACCAGTGCTTCGGTGTGGTCGATGACCACCGCGCCGCCCGCGGGCAGATTCACCTGGCGCGAATAGGCGGTCTCGATCTGGTGCTCGATCTGAAAGCGCGAAAACAGGGGCACATCGTCGCGATAGCGTTTTACCCGGCCTACATTGTCCGGCATCACATGCGCCATGAACTGCTGCGCCTGCTCGTAGATGGAATCGGTATCGATCAGAATCTCGCCGATTTCCGGATGGAAGTAATCGCGAATCGCGCGAATCACCAGGCTGCCTTCCTGGTAAATCAGGAAGGCGCCTTTCTGGCTGCCGGACGCCTCTTCGATGGCATGCCACAGCTGCAGCAGATATTTAAGGTCCCAATCGAGTTCTTCCACCGAACGGCCGATGCCGGCGGTGCGCGCGATCACGCTCATGCCCGCCGGAACCGGCAGTTGATCCATGGTATCGCGCAACTCTTCGCGGTCCTCGCCCTCGACGCGGCGCGACACGCCGCCACCGCGCGGGTTGTTCGGCATCAGTACCAGGTAGCGGCCGGCAAGGCTGATGAAAGTAGTGAGCGCGGCGCCCTTGTTGCCGCGTTCGTCCTTCTCCACCTGGACAATCAGTTCCTGGCCTTCCTTGAGCGCATCCTGGATGCGGGCACGGCCGACGTCGACGCCGGCCTTGAAATAGGCGCGGGCGACTTCCTTGAACGGGAGAAAACCGTGGCGGTCGGTGCCGTAGTCGATGAACGCAGCTTCCAGGCTGGGTTCGACGCGGGTGATGACGCCTTTATAGATGTTGCTCTTGCGTTGCTCTTTCGAGGCCGATTCAATGTCGAGGTCTATAAGTTTTTGACCATCGACTATGGCGACACGTAGCTCTTCGGCCTGTGTCGCATTAAACAGCATGCGCTTCATGAATGTTGCTCCCGCGCGCGCATCGGCAGGACAAATCTCGGGCAGGACAAACCTGGGCCTAAATGTTCAGGTGCTTAGCGATGCATTCCAGTCTTGTATTTGAGGAGTGGAAGGGGAATCGGTTGGGTTTGTCGAACTTGTTTCCGGTAAAACTACCGGAAGTCGCAATCTGCCGCTGCTTGCAGCGCGCCAAATCAATTACACTCTCGCTACTTCCGGTGAGCGATATTAACCGCATTACCCAGGGTTACGGCCTTCCGGGCCGCAAAACCGGGGACGTGTTCAGGTCCGAAAATGTCAGATCGACATATCACACCCTGTCCCGCGACTGAGCCAGTGAGAACATTATAAGCAAAATGAAGGATTTAAGTAAAGTTTCGGTGAAGCTGGTGGAAATCGGCTCCGAAACCGAGGGCCAGCGCGTCGACAACTTCCTGCTAAAACTGTGCAAAGGGGTACCCAAGAGCCACATCTACCGCATTCTCCGAAGCGGGGAAGTCAGGGTCAACAGCGGGCGCGTTGACGCAACCTATAAATTGAAGGTCGGCGACAAAGTGCGCATACCACCCCTGCGGCTGGGCGTAAAGGCGGCGCCCTCCAAACCACCTGCGTTCAACCTGCCCTTGATATTCGAGGACGAAGGCCTGCTCGCCGCCAACAAACCCGCCGGCCTGGCGGTGCACGGCGGCAGCGGCATCAGCTACGGCGTGATCGAGCAGTTGCGGCTGGCCCGCCCACAGGCAAAATTTCTGGAGCTGGTGCACCGCCTGGACCGCGACACTTCGGGTCTGTTGCTGCTGGCGAAGAAGCGCTCGGTGCTCACCGCCATGCATGAACTGATACGCACCGGGCAGATGGACAAGCGCTACCTGGTGCTGGTGCAAGGCCATTGGCCCAAGGGCAAACAGCACGTCAAACTGAAACTGCAGCGATACGTGACCGGCGCGGGCGAGCGCCGCGTCAGCGTGGACGATGACGGCCGCGAGTCGCATACCGTGTTCACGCTGGAGAGCGCGTGCGGCGGCTATAGTTTGCTGCAGGCGCAATTGAAAACCGGACGGACCCATCAGATCCGAGTGCACCTCGCCCATCTTGGTTTCCCGATAGTCGGCGACGACAAATACGGCGATTTCGAGCTGAACAAGCGCCTCGCAAGGCAAGGCATGAAGCGCATGTTCCTGCATGCATGGAAGCTTGCGTTCGTGCATCCGCTTGACGGTGCGAAGTTGGAACTGGAAGCACCGCTGCCGCCGGAGCTGGAAAATTTCATGTCTACCCTGAAGCAGGATGCCGATGCCGAAGCGATTTGAATTGCTGGTGTTCGACTGGGACGGGACGCTGATGGATTCGGCTGCTGCCATCATCGCCAGCATCCAGGAGAGTTGCCGCGACCTGGGCCTGGCCGTGCCTGCGCGCGAGCGGGCCGCCCACGTAATCGGCCTTGGACTCAAAGACGCGCTGTCCTACGCCGCGCCTGAACTGCCGCTGGAGGACTACGGCAAGCTGGCGGAACGCTATCGGCACCATTATCTGGCACGCGACCCTGATATCGAGCTGTTCCCCGGCATGCGCGAGATGCTCGCGCGTCTCAAACAAAGAGGCTATCTGCTCGCGGTGGCGACGGGCAAAAGCCGCGCCGGACTGGAACGCGTGCTCGCGGCAACCGAACTGAAGCAATACTTCGACTCCTCGCGTTGTGCCGATGAGACCCACTCCAAGCCGCATCCGGCCATGTTGCAGGAACTGATGCAGGAGTTGCAGATAGAACCGGAGGTGACGCTGATGATCGGCGACACCGCGCATGATTTGCAGATGGCGCTGAGTGCCGGCGTTCCAGCATTGGCGGTGAGCTACGGCGCGCACCCGAGGGACGGTCTGACCGGGTTCAATCCGCTCGCCTGCATCGACACGCCGCAGGAACTGGCGCCATGGCTGGAAAAGAACGGCTGAGTCCGTCGAGCGATAATTCGCGCGAGCCCGGCGAACCTGCGCCCGAGGCGAGCTCGCGCCTGATCTGCGCCAGCGCCGATCTGACTGACGGCGGCGATGGCGTGCGTTTCGCGTTTGATCGCAATGGCGAGACGGTTCCCGCTTTCGCAATCCGCCATCGCGGACGCGTCTACGCCTATCTCAACCGCTGCGCCCACATTGCGATGGAACTCGACTGGAAGCCCGGGAATTTCTTCGATACGGACCGCGAGTATTTGATATGCTCCACGCATGGTGCCCTGTACGCGCCGGAGAGCGGAGCGTGTCGCGGCGGGCCCTGCCGCGGCGCGGCGTTGACCGCCTTGAATTTGTTCGAAGCCGACGGCAAGGTCTACTTGAAGAAGGATTGAGCTAATGACGTCAGAGGAAAAGAACTGGGAGCGCGAGACGCTGGAGAAACTCGCGTTTGCCGCGCTGAAGGAACAGACGAAAGCACGTCGATGGGGGATATTCTTCAAGATTTTGACCTTTGTGTACTTAACCTTTCTGCTTGTCATGCTGTTCGAATGGAGGGGTGACGGCGACCTGATCTCCGACAGCAAGCACACCGCCCTGGTAGAACTGGAAGGCGTGATCGACGCCAAAGGCGACGCCAGCGCAGAAAAAATCACCGGCGCGCTGCAAAGCGCGTTCAAGAACAAGGGCACGCAAGGGGTAATCCTGCGCATCAATTCCCCCGGCGGCAGCCCGGTGCAATCGGGCATCATCAACGACGAGATGCGGCGCCTGCGCGGCATCTATCCGAATACGCCGCTGTACGTCGTGGTTGAAGACATCTGCGCCTCGGGGGGCTATTTCGTCGCAGCCGCAGCCGACAAGATCTACGTGAACAAGTCCAGCCTGGTCGGGTCGATCGGCGTGCTGATGGACGGCTTCGGCTTTACCGGCAGCATGGAAAAACTCGGTGTCGAACGGCGCCTGGTTACGGCGGGCGCGAACAAAGGTTTCATGGACCCGTTTTCGCCGGTGGATCCACAGCAGAAAGAGTACGCACTCGGAATGCTGAACGACATACATCAGCAGTTCATTGCGGTGGTAAAGCAGGGACGGGGCAAACGCCTGAAGGACGATCCGGACCTGTTCAGCGGCTTGGTCTGGACCGGACAAAGAGCCGTGGAACTGGGTCTGGCCGACGGCTATGGCAGCGTTGAGTACGTGGCGCGCGATGTCATCAAGGCTGAATCCATCGTCGACTATACGCAGAAGTCCAATCCGGTCGAGCGCTTCGCCAAGCGCTTCGGCGCGGCCGCGGCGAATGGTTTCGCGGAGTTTACTTTGCGCGAAAGTATTCGACTGCGCTAATCACTCATTAGCAGGAATAACGACGGCCGGCGATCGAGCAGGGGCGGGTTTTTGCTCCAGTCGGCGATGCGCATGGTGCGAATATTTTCACCCGCCAGGGTGATCTCGGAAGCGACGCACAGCAGTGTTTCGGCGGCGCAACTACGCAGAATGCTTTGCAGCAGTTTTTGGTTGCGGTAGGGCGTTTCGATGAATATCTGCGTCTGTTTCAGTCGGTGCGACTGCTGTTCCAATTCGCGCAATGTTTTTTCCCGCTCGCCCTCCGCTATCGGCAGGTAGCCGTGAAATACGAAATTCTGGCCGTTCAGGCCGGATGCCATGAGCGCGAGCAGAATGGACGAAGGGCCGACCAGCGGCACCACACGATGCGCGTGCCGGTGCGCGTACAGCACCAGCTTCGCGCCCGGGTCGGCAATACCGGGGCAGCCGGCCTCGGACATCATGCCCAGGTCGTTCCCCGACCGTAGCGGCGCCGCCAGGTCGGCGATGGCGGCGTCTGTCGTATGCTGGTTAAGGGTGCCGATGTGCAGTTCCTGCAGTGGTTTCGTCGTGCCTGTCTGCTTCAGGTAGGCACGCGCGGTCTTGGGATTCTCGGCCACGAAATATTCCAGCATGCGCACGCGCTGCTGCACCTCCTGCGGGATGACCAGCGCGAGCGCCGCGTCGCCCAGCGTGGTCGGAATGAGAAACAGCGTTCCTGCCCGCATGACCGGTGTGCGTCCTATAGGACGTTCACGCCCTGCGCAGCGAGCATTTCAGTGAGCGCGATCAATGGCAGCCCGATCAGGGCGTTGGGATCGTCGCCGTGCATCTTGGCGATGAGTGCGATGCCCAGGCCTTCGCAGCGGGCGCTGCCGGCGCAATCGTAGGGTTGCTCGCGTTGCAGATAGCGCTCGATCTGCTCGTCGCTGTAATCGCGAAAACGCACACGGTAGGGCACGACGCGCGTCTCGGCCTGGCCGCTGGCGGCGTCGCACAGGCACAACGCGGTATGGAATATAACTTCCTTGCCGCGCATGGTCATCAGCTGGCGCAGGGCATTGGCGTGATTTCCAGGCTTTCCCAGCGTGGTACCTTCGAGCACCGCAACCTGGTCGGATCCGATGACCAGGGCCAGAGGAAAACGCGCTGCCACGGCACGTGCCTTCGCTTCGGCCAGGCGTCGTGCGGTATCCTGTGGCGCCTCGTTCGGCAACGCAATCTCGTCGACGCCGGGGGGCGCGACTTCGAACGGAAGCCCGAGCCGGCTAAGCAATTCGCGCCGGTAGCTCGAGGTCGAAGCGAGGACGATCAAACGGGTATTTTTCATTTCGGAACGGATTTAACCACGTATTGATGGATTTGTTGCCTGATATGTCCCCAAACCGGGGGCCGGACCAAGTGCGCCAAGAGCGCGCAAAAAGCGCAGCAAGGCTTTGAAAATCTTGTTTTTCCTTTGACAGCGGGGGGCAAAAATAATATCATGCGCGCCTTATGTTGCAACCGGCGGTCATTGACGGCCTGGCGTTTGCCCGCAACGCGGCGGTAGTTGAAGGGCGGCTGGGCAAGGAGTTGCTGCCGCGGCTTGCCCAATCAGGGTGTTCTGATCCGGCGCTCCATTTTGTTCTGACCGGTGCATTTAACGAGCGCGGCGAGCCAGGTTTGAAACTTGCGATTGAGGGCAGCGTGCGCATGCAATGCCAGCGTTGCCTTGGCAGCTTGGATTTGCAGCTGCACCTTGAGGCACGATTGGAGTTCGCTTCGAGTGAAGCAGAAATCACGGCGGCCGAGGACGACATTGAGCGCGTAGTGGCCGGCCGCGAAATGAACGTCGCGGCATTAGTGGAAGATGAGGTTATTCTGGCTTTGCCAATGGTGCCCAGGCACGAGCAATGCCAGGCAGCGGCGGGAGCGGAGGGCGGCGGTAAAGCTTCGGCGTTTCAGGCGCTCGCGGCACTGAAAAGAAGTAGCGTTAGTGAAGGCTGAAGCGCATTGCGCGCTATGCCGGGATAAAAATTGAACAGGCAAGGAGTATAGACATGGCAGTCCAACAGAACAAGAAGTCACCCTCGAAGCGCGGTATGCACCGCGCGCACGACTTTCTCACCAATCCGCCGCTGGCGGTGGAACCGACAACGGGCGAAGTGCATCTGCGCCACCATATCAGCCCCAGCGGCTATTATCGTGGCAAGAAGGTCGTTAAATCCAAAGGCGAATAAGCGCACCTGACGCGACGCTGGCGGCCAGAATTAGCTTCCGCCCGACGGCAAGTCTCATCGATTGTCGCCTGGATTGCCGCGTACAGACCACATGGATCCAACGGTAGCCATCGATTGCATGGGGGGCGATCACGGCCCCGGAGTGACCGTTCCCGCGGCACTCAATTTTCAGAAATCCCGTCCACAGAGCAAGCTCGTCCTGGTTGGCCTGCAGCAGGCGATCGAGGCCGAGTTGCGTGCGCGTCATGCCGTCCCCGGCCCGGGATTGCTGGTGCATAACGCGACCCAGGCAGTAGGCATGGACGAGGCGCCCGCATCTGCATTGCGTGGAAAAAAAGATTCATCCATGCGCGTCGCCGTCAATCTGGTAAAAAGCGGCCACGCGCACGCCTGTGTCAGCGCCGGCAACACCGGCGCGCTGATGGCAATTTCACGCTTCGTGCTGAAGACCCTGCCCGGGATAGACCGTCCGGCCATCGCCGGAATTCTGCCGACACTGAAAGGCGAGGCGTACGTGCTCGATCTGGGCGCCAACGTCAATTGCACCCCCGAACACTTGCTGCAGTTTGCCATCATGGGTGCCATGCTGGTTTCGGCGGTGCAGCACAAGGAGCGACCCAGCATCGGCCTGCTCAATATCGGCGAAGAAGACATCAAGGGAAACGAAGTGGTGAAGCAGGCGTCCGAACTGTTGCGCGCAAGCGACCTTAATTTCTACGGCAACGTGGAAGGTGACGATATCTTCAAAGGCACCACCGATGTGGTGGTGTGCGACGGCTTCGTCGGCAACGTGACGCTCAAGGCGGCCGAGGGCGTGGCGAAGATGCTCGGCGCCTTTCTCAAGGAAGAGTTCAAGCGCAATTGGCTCACCTATGCCTCC
>Ga0208566_1000299_pt1 | contig 35650 bp, 36 predicted proteins | sample PL_2010_150m_FD_184159 | JGI IMG/M metagenome (GOLD analysis project Ga0208566, IMG submission 184159) | Freshwater microbial communities from Powell Lake, British Columbia, Canada to study Microbial Dark Matter (Phase II) - PL_2010_150m... | ecosystem: Environmental > Aquatic > Freshwater >...
TTCTTCGTCCTCAATCCGGCGCTGATTCTGCGCGGCGCGCCGTGGGAGATCGCCGTAGTGGTTGCCACTGCGGTGCTGGGTATCTGGTTGATCGCCTCGGCGATCGAGGGCTACATGATCGGGCTGGGGCGGCTGGACCGCGGCGTCGGCGGCGCCGTTGCGCGCCTGCTGCTGTTCGCCAGCGGCATGGCCATGGCGCTGCCCGGTGGCGGCGAACTCGAACTCAGCCACCTGCAGCTTGCGGCGCTCGGCATCGTACTCGGGGTCGGCGGCATCGCGGTCGCGTTGGTGACCCGGCATAGCGTCGCGCGCGTCTGAACCGGGAAAGCACCGTTCGGAAAACGGCAGCATCGATTGCCGGTTGTTCATTTAGAATTGAACACTCCGAAAACCGCCGATTCCTGAACGCATACACATGACACCACTGATCAAACAGCTGCGCGCGCTCGTCGGCGATGCCGGTCTCATAACCGACGCGAAGGAGGCCGCGCCTTATGCCACGGACTGGCGCGAGCGCTATCGCGGCAAGCCGCTGGCGGTAGTGAAACCGGCGACGACCGCGGAAGTCGCCGCCGTTATGGCGCTATGCGCGCGGACGCGCACGCCGGTCGTGCCGCAGGGCGGCAATACCGGCCTGTGCGGCGGCGCCACCCCGGACGCAGGAGGCGGACAGGTCGTGCTCAAGCTCTCGCGCATGAACCGCGTGCGCGCGGTCGATCCGGTCAATAACACGATTACGGTGGAAGCGGGCTGCGTGCTCGCCAATCTGCAGCAAGCAGCGGCTGCTGCAGATCGCCTGTTTCCCCTGTCACTGGCGGCCGAGGGCAGCTGCGAGATCGGCGGCAATCTCTCCACCAACGCTGGCGGCACGGCGGTGTTGCGCTACGGCAACGCGCGCGATCTGGTGCTCGGCCTCGAAGTCGTGCTGCCGGACGGCCAGATTTGGGATGGCTTGCGCGGACTGAGAAAGGACAACACTGGCTACGACCTGAAACAGCTGTTCATCGGTGCCGAAGGCACGCTGGGCATTATTACCGCGGCAGTCCTCAAATTGTTTCCGCGGCCGCGGGCCAGGGCGACCGCTCTGGTCGCGTTGGAAAGCCCGGCCGACGCCCTGCAGCTGCTGTCGCAGGTGCAGGGTGCCTGTGGCGACCGGCTAACCGGCTTCGAATTGATGTCCGCTTTTTGCCTGTCGCTAGTGGCCAAACATTTCCCGGCGACCCGGCTGCCGTTTTTGCAGGCGTTTCCCCAGTATGTGCTGCTGGAGTTGTCGGATACAGCGAACGCGCAAAATCTGGATGCCATGCTGCACGGAGCGCTGGCCGAAGCTACCGAGCGTCACGTGGTGCTCGATGCCGCCGTGGCCGCAAGCGAGGCTCAGGCTGAAGCCTTATGGGCGTTGCGCGAGAACATTCCAGAAGCACAGGTGCGCGAGGGAAAGCAGATCAAACACGATATCTCGGTGCCGATATCGCGCATTGCCGAGTACATCGCCGTTACAGACGCCGAGCTGCAACGCGCCTTTCCCGGCGTACGCATGGTCACTTTCGGCCATCTCGGCGATGGCAACCTGCACTACAACATTGCGCATCCCGCGGGCGGCGATGAGGATGCGTTCATGGCGGTGGCCGGCGACGTGAGTCGCGTGGTGCACGACAGCGCCGCGCGCTTCGGCGGATCGATCTCGGCCGAACACGGCCTGGGCCAGTACAAGCGCGGCGAAATTCTGCGTTACAAATCGCCGCTGGAGATGGATCTGATGCGCAGAATCAAGGCTGCGCTCGATCCGCAGGGCATCATGAATCCGGGTAAGGTGCTGTAAACAGTTCGCCTGCCTTAGACCATCGCCTTGCGCATGGTGCGCTTCAGATGGTGGATCTGGTCCAGCGCCACCTTCAGCGCCTTGCGGTCATGCGCCGCCAGCGCTGTGTCGCGCTTTCCTTTCCATTCCTTGATCCTGGTTTTGACCGCGGCCTTGTCGATGCCCTTCACTTCGTGGTGCGCCTTCATGTCTATGCCCAGCGCCGTGCACATCGCGACCAGCAAGTGGTCCTTGTTCAACTGGGTGTAACCCTGCACCGCTTCGTGGGTGATGCCGGCGGCGATCTCGCGCAGCTCGGTCAATGGTTTATGCTTCAGTTCCTCATAGGTGTGGGTCATTAAATCTCCTTCGGGGTCGACGATTCTGACGGTGCTTTATTAGAGCACAGGATCGCGCTGGCCGGCTAGCAGCGGATGATGCCGAGTTCGGCCGATGATCGCTTCGGCGTCTACGCCCAGCTTCGCTTGCTCAATTCGACATCGTTCCGGGAAGCCACAATGCAATCTGCGGAAACGAAATCACCAGGCCAAGCGCTACAAACTGCAGGATCAGATAAGGCCAGATCGAGGCGAAAATGTCGTTGAGCGAGATGCTCTTCGGGACGACGCCCTTGAGGTAGAACGCCGCGGGCCCGAACGGAGGCGAGATGTAGGAAATCTGCATGTTCATACAGAACAGCACGCCCAGCCAGACCAGGTCGAAGCCCAGCGCGGAGGCGACCGGCACGAAGATCGGCGCAGTCAGGAGCAGAATGCCGATCCAGTCGATGAAGCAACCGAGCACGATCCAGATCAACTGAATGATGATGATCACGCCAATCGGACCGACCGGAAGCCCGGTCATCGTGTCCTGGATCAGTCGGGTGCCGCCGGCGAGGGTGTAGACGCCGATCAGCGCGGAAGAACCAAAGAACAGCCAGTAGAGCATCGCCGTGACCTTGGTGGTGTCGGCGATGGCGATTTTGATATTCGCCCAGGTCAGGCGCCGGTTGACCGCGGCCGCCACCATCGCGCCTATCACACCCACGCCGGCCGCTTCGGTCGGTGTGGCCCAGCCCAGATAGAGTGAACCCAGCACGCCGAAAGCAACGGCGGAGGGCAGCAGCAGGTCCTTCAGCAGCGCAAATTTCTGCGATAGCGGAATCGCGAGATCCTCCGCACTTGCCGGCGGTGCCAGCTGCGGCTGCAGTCGGCAACGTACGATGATGTAGGCGATATACATGCCCGCGAGCATTAGGCCGGGGACTACGCCCGCCATATAGAGCTGTCCGATGGACACGCCCGCGGTCAGACCCCACATGATGAATACCACGCTTGGCGGAATCAACGTCGCCAGGCCGCCGCCGGCACAGATGCAGCCGAGTGCCAGATCCTTCTTGTATCCGCGGTTGAGCATGGCGGGCAGCGCGACCACGCCCATGGTGACGATTTCCGCGCCGATTACGCCCACCATCGCCGCCATCAGCGCGCAGGAAATAATCACTGCCACAGCCAGTCCGCCGCGCATCTGCCCCGCCCACACGTGCACGGTGTTGAATATCGCCTCCGCGATTCCAGCGCGTTCCAGAATGCAGGCCATGAAAATGAACAGAGGCACCGACACCAGCACGTAGTTGCCCATCAGGGTGAACACGCGGCTTACGATCAGCGTCAACCCCGGTTCGCCGAACAGGAACAAGGTAAACACGACCGCGATCGAGCCGGTAGCAAAGGCGAGGGGCAGCCCCGCCAGGAGCAACACCATGAATGACGCGACGAACAGGAAGGACAGCAGCGTGATGCTCAAGGCTTCTTCTCCGCCAACCCCATTTCGCGCATGAGATTGGCGATTCCCTGCAACAGAAGCAGCAGGCCCGCAACAGGGATGGCGAGCTTCACCGGCCAGATCAGCGGGTTCCAGGGCGTGCCGGTAGTCTCACTCTGATTGAACGACATCCATGCCATCTGGCCGCCGACCCATATCAGGGCGCCGACGTAAAGCAGGAAGAACATGAAAGTGACGATATCGAGCCGGGCGCGCGCCTTTGAGCCGAGGTGATCGTAGATCAGGTCGATGCGTACGTGCCGGTGATGCAGATGTGCATAGGCGCCGGCGAGCAGATAGGCCACGGCGGAGACGTAAATGACGCTTTCGTTGCTCCAGATGGTCGGTTGGTTGAACAGTGTGCGCGCCACTACTTCGTACAATACTGCCAGTGTCACCAGCAGGATGGAATAGCCCCAGACCAGGCCCATCCAATGGTTAAGCTGGTCGATGAACCGGCAAAACCCCTCCGCCGCCGGATGACGCAGCGGAGGGTGCGCCGAATTTGCGGAGGGCTCCTGCGCCGGGGTCACGCGATCAGGCCGAGGTCGCGTAACCAGGCGATCTGCGAGTCATATGCCTTTTTGGCCAAGGGCGATTTCTTCGACCATTCGGTCCAGGTGGTGTGGGCGAGATCGCGCACTTTGCGCAGCTCGTCCGGACTCCAGGTGATCTGCACAATGCCCTTGGGCTTGAGTTCGGCGATGACGCGCACATCGTCCACCGCCACGCGCTCGATCTGGTCCCAGCTCCAATCGCGCACTGCACTCGCGAGAATCTGCCTGATGTCTTCCGGCAGGGCGCGCCATGCTGCCATGTTCACGGTGAAATCCTGGTTCGGCATGGAGTGGGTGAACATGGTGGGATACTTGGCGACCTCATGGAAGCCCATGCGCTGGTTCATCGACATCGTCGCCCAGTCGGCGGCGTCGACCACGCCCTTGTCCAGCGCGGAATACACTTCCCCGCCGGGGATCACCACCACCGATCCGCCCATCTTGGTCAGGATTTCCGCATTGAGGCCCTGCGGTGAGCGGATCTTGATGCCTTTGAAGTCGGCCATGTTGCGTATCGGCTTTTTCGACACAATGGACTCCAGGCCCCACCAGGAAACGCCGACGCAATAGGCGTTATAACGCGCATAGGCTTCGCGCAGCAGCTCCAGGCCGCCTTTGTAATGGAACCATGCGTCAGCCTGCCACGGATGCTGATAGGCGAAGGCGAGGTCGCCGATGACGGCAAACCCGGGATCCTTTCCGGTGAAATAGACCGGCGCCGTCGATTGCGCCTGCAGTACTCCGGCCTGCACCGCGTCGAGCGACTCGAAAACGCCCACCACGGAACCTGCCGCGAACGGTTGGATTTCCAGTCTACCGTTGGTGGCTTTCCCGACGTGGGTGCAGAAGTCCTGAAATACCTTGTAGGTCAGTTCGGCCGTGCTCCACATCGACTGCGCTTTCCATTTGATCGTCTGCTGCGATTTGACGATCGCCGGAAAACCCAGACTGGCGGCGCCCGCGACTGCCGCACCGGTCAGAAATTTTCGACGCTGAATGCTCATGATCTGTTCTCCCTTGGTAGTGGTTACGTTATGGCACGGTCACATTCCGCGGGATCGACACAGGTTGACAGCGTCCCGCTGCGCATTTACGATGATATATCAGTCGTATCCGCGAAACATATCACTAGCCAATCCCGAACGCAAGCTGGCCAGAGGCCGCCGGCCAGAGGAGAAAACAATGCCGAAGATGCTGTCAAACGCGGCGGTGCAGCAGTACCACCGCGACGGTTACTATTTTCCGGTCCCGGTGCTGAGCCGGGGCGAGGCGGCGCATTACCGCGGCTGTCTCGAACGGCACGAAGCCAAGACCGGCAAACCGCTGCAGGGGAACTGGCGGCACAAGACGCATCTGATCTTTACCTGGGCGGACGAACTCGCACACCATCCGAAGATACTCGATGCCGTGGAGGATGCGATCGGACCGGATATCCTGTGCTGGACCACCAATTTCTTCATCAAGGAAGCGAACAATCCAGGTTTCGTTTCCTGGCACCAGGATTCGACCTACTGGGGACTGGATCCGGATGAGGTCATCACGGCATGGGTCGCGTTTACCGAAGTCACGCCCGAAAACGGCTGCATGCAGGTGGTCCCCGGCAGTCACAAGGTGGATCAGCTGCCGCACACCGATACCTTCCACAAGGACAATCTGCTTTCGCGCGGCCAGGAAATCGCGGTGGACGTGGACAAGTCCAAGGCGGTCAGTCTGGTCCTGAACGCGGGCGAAATGTCCCTGCATCACATCAAGCTGGTGCATGGTTCAGACCCCAACCGCAGCGACGACCGGCGCATCGGCCTCGCAATCCGCTACATCCCCACACATGTGCGCCAGACCAAGGTGCGTGATTCGGCCATGCTGGTGCGCGGGAACGACAAGTACCATCATTTCGACTACGAACCGCGACCGCGCGCCGATCTGGACGATGCGGCGCTCAGCGCCCACGCCGATGCCGTCGAGCGCCAGGTGAAGGCACTGTATCAAGGTACCGACAAACAGGAATTCCGTGCCTGAGTGCACGCTACCATCGAGGAGAGCAGGTGACTGAAGAGCGCAAGAAATTGACCGTGCCGGATCTGAAGGAGGCGAAAAAAGCCGGGCGCAAGCTGGCAATGGCCTCGATTCCCGACTATCCCTCCGCGGTGTGGGCAGAGCGCGCCGGGCTGGACATTCTCGGCGTCGGTGACAGTCTGGGCATGGTGAGCTATGGCTTTTCCAACACCCTGCCGGTAACCGTGGACATGATGATCCAGCACTGCCAGGCGGTGCGGCGCGGTGCGCCCAACACGTTTAACCTTGTCGCCATGCCCTACGGCAGCTATCCCAACCCGGATATTGCGGTGATGAACGCGCTGCGCTTCATGAAGGAAGGCGCAGTCGATTGCGTCAAAATCCAGGGCGGGCGCGACAAATTTCCTATCCTGAAGGCTATCGCGGATGCGGGCGTGCCGGTAATGAGCCACGTCGGCATGTGCCCGCATTTCGTGCACCAGTACGGCGGCTTCAAACTGCAGGGCAAGACTGCCGACGAAGCGCTCAAGATTATCGACGACGCCGTTGCCATCCAGGAAGCCGGCTGTATCGGATTCGAAATCGAGGCCGTGCCCGCGCCCGTAGCGCGGGCGGTCGATGCGGCAGTGGACATTTTCACGTTCGGCATCGGCGCCGGCAGCGCCAGCTGCGGCCAACTGCTGCTGGCTTTCGATCTTCTCGGCGTATTCGATCAGTTCAAACCCAAATTTACCAAGCGCTACGCCAATATTTCCGAGATAGCGGTGGATGCGCTGAAGACCTATGCCGCCGAAGTGCGCGGCGGCCAGTTTCCGGATGCCGAGCACAGCTACACGATGAAGCCGGAAGAGATCACGCGCCTGGAGCAGGCAACCGGCAGGAAGCTGCAATAAAAGACGGCGCGGAGCCCGCGCCGTTTTCCGTAAAGCTCTTCCGGACTTAGCTGTAGTAGCGCTTGGCGCGCTTCTCGGCTTCCGCCGCCGCTTCTTTCGGAGACTTCTGTCCGACGCAGGCCGATGCGAACATGTCGACCACGATCCAGTCAGCCAGGCAGGCTGCCGATGCGTAGCCGAGGCTGCCGGCATAGCCGTGCGGCCGCAGACGCTCGACCACGCCCTTGAACGGCAGGTATTTCGGATCGTCGTTCCAGAACTTGTTGCTGTCGTAGGCCTTGAGCGGGTGGCTGACATAACCCAGCGACGCGGCCTGCCACGGTTCATATTGTTCGCGCTCCCACATGAAGCGCAAGAACTCCTTGGCCGCGTTCGGATACTTCCCGTATTTGAATACCATCGCTTGCGTCAGCAGATGCAGTTCGGTCGGTTTTCCTACCGGGCCCACGATCATGGGTGTGTGGTCGGTATCCGCCGCCACAGCTCGCTTGGCGGCGTCGGTGGAATTCTTCCCGGCGTAATAGATTGAGATGCCGTTCGAGGTCAGGCTGATCTTGCCTTCGAGGAAGGCGTTGTTGTTGGACACGCCGCTCCATCCCGCCGTACCTTCGATAAAGGTCTTGGACAGCTGTTGCATGTACTCGATGGCCTTGATCGTTTCCGGACTGTTGATTGCGACCTGATTCTTTTCATCGACAAGCTTGCCGCCGAAGCCCCAGAGGATGTTGTGCATCCAGGTTTCCGAGTCCCCGGTCGCATGCGACAGCGCGAACCCCGCGGGGTGACCGTTCTTTTGCAGCGCCTGGCACAGCTTGAGGTAATCGTCGAAGTTGGTCGGAAATTTGTCGAATCCGGCTTCCTTGACCCAGGACACGCGGTGCGTGAGCAGCGCACCGGCCGCGCCCAGCGGCAGGCCGATCCAGCGGCCTTTGTTGGTGGTACCGTAGGTGCGCGCCGCGGGAAACCAGCCGCCGTATTTCTTGCCCAGGTACTCGGCGAGGTCGGTGAGGTCGACCAGTTTTTCCGGATACAGATGCGGATCGTCTAGCCAGCCCACGATGATGTCCGGCCCTGCGCCGACGTTGGCGGCAACCGCCGCTTTCGGTCGCACGTCTTCCCAGTTCTCATGATCCGTGCGCACCTCGATGCCGTATTTTTCGCTGAATTTCTTGGTGTTCACCATCCACATGTCTTCGTCGGCCTGCACGAAGCGTTTCCAGCGCAGCACGCGCAACTTGGCGCCTTTCTCCGGCTTGAAGCTTGTTTGAGCCTGCGCGCTCTTGATCCAGAACATCGGACCCATGGTCGCCAAAGCGCTCATGCCACCGACGATTCTCCGCCTGGTTTGGTTCGTCATTTGATTCTCCTTTGGTTGAACAACGGTCTATTTGGCGACTTCGCTCACTTCAAAGAACCGCTTTGCCGAAGCGGTCTGGTTCTCGTAAATCGATCCTGGATTCAATGCGGGGGGCAGCGGCATGCGTATCGGGCAGTCGACCATGCGCGGAACGATGGATTCCTGGCCGAACAGCAGCCGCCCCCTGAATTCGTCATAGTCGGGAATTCCCATCAACGGGAACGCGTCTGCGGCGGAAACTTCATACAGCAGCAGTCCGCGCGAGCGGTTTGACGTGTTCTGCGCCGAACCGTGCACGACGCGCACATGATGAAACGAGCACGAACCGGCCGGCCCCACGCAGGGTATCGCGTCATCGATACGCAGGCCCGCAGCTTCGAAGTCCATCGCGCCGCAAAAGCGCCCGTCAGCGCCATGATGATCGTAGGTTGGGCCAAGGTGGGTGCCGGGCACGATGTACAACGCTCCGTTTTCGACCGACGTGTCATCGAGCATCACGCCGATGGCAAGCAGGTCGTCGTTGGTGTGCGGATAAAAAGCCCAATCCTGGTGCCATTCCACCGGAGAGCCGAAGCGGGGCGCTTTCAAGTTGAGCTTGGAGCCGTGCAGGCGAACGCTGTCACCGAGCAGAGCCCGCAGAATCGACGTCAGTTTTTGCGAGCGCACGAAATCGGCAAATACCGGATGGACCAGGTGCGGCGTCTTGATGCGGCGCACCCGCGGTTCATCGCTGCTGTGCCCGGGTTCCAGGTCGTATACCTTGTCGTGGGTCTTGACGGTGCGCGATCCTTCCACGAGATCGGCAAGCACTTTTTTCATCTGCGCGCGCGTGCCATCGTCGAGCACGCCTTCCACCACGATCGCGCCGACTTCCTTGTACTCGCCAATTTGCTTCCTGCTCAGCATGTTTTCAAAACCTCCGATTGCAGCGTTTAACAGACAACGACTGGATGCGCATTCCTGTCTACTCCTTGATCGCCCCGGTCATGCCGGCGACGTAGTATTCGACGAAGAACGAGTACAGCACCGCGACCGGAAGCGAGCCGAACAGCGCGCCGGCCATGAGCGAGCCCCAGTGATAGACGTCGCCGTCCACCAGCTCGGTAAGGACGCCGACGGGAATGGTCTTGTTCTCCGACGACGAAACGAAAGTTAGCGCGTAGATGAATTCGTTCCAGGAAAGAGTGAATGCGAAAATCCCTGCGGATATCAGGCCGGGAACGGCCAGGGGGAGCACAATTTTCAGCAGAATCTGCATTCTGGTCGCGCCGTCGATCAGGGCACATTCTTCCAGTTCGAACGGGATGGACTTGAAATACCCCATCAGCAGCCAGGTGCAGAATGGGATCAGAAATGTCGGATAGGTCAGGATCAGCGCCCAGCGCGAGTCGAACAGTCCCAATTTGTACACCATGGTCGCCAGCGGAATGAACAGGATCGACGGCGGCACGAGATAGGCGCCGAATATGCTCAGTCCGACCCAGCGGCTGCCTTTGAAACGCAGGCGCTCGACCGCATAGGCGGCGAGCACGCTGGCAAACAGGGAAATGAACGTAGAGGTCACGGACACCAGTAGCGTGTTCCACAACCATTCCGGATATGACGTCTCGAACAACAGCTTCTTGATATTGTGAAGCGTAGGGTTCCACACCCAGAACGGGCTGTTCCGTTCATAGTCGTAGATGTCGTCGTTGCTCTTGAAGGTGGTGATGGTCATCCAGTAGAACGGGAACAGGAGGATGAACGTGAACGCCGCGAGCGGCAGGTACACGGTCACGAATTTTCGCTGCCGCGTCAGTAGATAGTCCATCCCGCCTTCCGAATACGGCGTTTCCGCTGGTGCATCCATCTTGAGGTCTTTCGCCATCACGTCAATCCTTGCTTCCCTGCTGCCAGGCGCGGCGTTGCAGCCCGAAGAAACTGATCAGTATGGCGGCAACCAGAAACGGCACCATCGCCATGGCGATCGCCGCGCCTTCCGCCAGCTGCCCGCCCGGTATCGCGCGCTGGAACGATAGCGTCGCCATGAGGTGGGTAGCGTTCACCGGACCGCCGCGCGTGATCACGTATATCAACTGAAAGTCCGTAAAAGTAAACAAAACGGAAAACGTCATTACGATTGCGATGATAGGCGTAAGCAGGGGGTAGGTTATGTGTCTGAAGCTCTGCCAACGGGTAGCGCCGTCTATGGTTGCGGCCTCGTAGAGCGCGGGCGATATCGTCTGCAGCCCGGCAAGCAGGGAGATCGCGACAAACGGGATCCCGCGCCAGATATTCGCGGCCACGACCGAAAAGCGCGCGTTCCAGCCGTTACCGAGAAAATCGATGTAGCTATCGATGATTCCGGCCTTGATCAGTATCCAGGAGATGATGGAGAACTGGCTGTCGTACATCCACCAGAAGGCGATCGCGGAAAGCGTCGTCGGCACGATCCACGGCAGCAGCAGAATCGCGCGCATGAAGGATTTAAGTGCAATATTCTGGTTGAGCAGCAGCGCAAGCAGCAATCCGAGAATAAATTTGAACACGCTTGCCACAGCGGTGTAGCCGATGGTGTTGTACACCGACAGCCAGAATACGCTGTCGTGGAACAGTGACTCGTAGTTTGCCAGTCCGATGAACACGCCGGGGCGACCGATCTTGGTGTCGGTCAACCCCAGCCATAGTCCGAGTCCGAGCGGATAGGTGAGGAACACCAGCAGAATCGAAGCGGCTGGCAGCATGAATATGAGCCCCAGCAGGTCGGCATTGTTGTTGAACCGAGTCAGCAGTTTCAGGCTGGAAGATTTTGACAACGCCTACTCCGACAGCACAATTAATCGTTGGTAGGGGGAATTACCATTGCACACGCGGCAGGTTCTTAAGCTGCTGCGCTTACCAGTTGCTTCACCAACGCCACGGTTTCATGAGCGCTGCCGGCGAAACCGTCTGCACCGATCTGCTTTGCGTATTCCTTGGTGACCGCGGCGCCGCCCACCATGATTTTACAGCGGCCGCGCAATTGCCGATTGTCGAGCGCCTTGATAACCTCGCGCATTTCCACCATGGTCGTGGTGAGCAGCGCCGATAAGCCGAGGACCTGGGGTTGGAACTCGGCAACCGCGTCGCAAAACGCTTCACGCGAGACGTTGATGCCGAGGTCGCGCACCTCATAACCGACGCCTTTGAGCAGTGTTACCACGAGATTCTTCCCGATATCGTGCATGTCACCCTTGACCGTTCCGATCAGCACCCGGCCACCCTGGGCATCGCCGCCCCGGGCAAGCAGTGGTTCGAGCACCTCCATCGCCGCGGTCATGGCGCGTGCCGCCAGGAGCACCTGCGGGATGAACGCTTCGCCCGTGGCCATGCGCCTGCCGACTTCGCTGATGGCGCTGATCAAGCCGTGCTCGAGAATTGCTTCCGCCTTTACGCCGCTATCGACCAGCGCCTGCACATGCGACTTGATCTCCTTGTGCTTGCCCTTGCTCACGTCCAGTCGCACTAGGGCAAAGCGGTCCTCAGGCTGCGTTACGGGCGCAGTCGGTGTGGGCCCGGCCGGCGCGGGAATCGCCGCGGCGGGGGCCGCGCGAAACGCGCCGGCGGCGAGCGGCAGCTGTCCTTCGCGCTCGACACGTTCGCCGATACGTTGCAGCCGAGAGAAAATGGCGTTGGGCGGGACCTGATCGGCAATACCGACGAGCATGCGCTTGCCAGGCGCGACCGCTTTGAACAACTGGTCCAGGTAGGCCTCGAAGTCAGCTTCGTTGGTTTCCGGGAGCACAATGGTCGAAGGAATGCCGCCGCACAGTGTCAGGTGGCCGCTCCAGTGCCGGTAATATTCCGCCAGCGTGACCTTGGTCATCGGTGTCGGACAAATCGACTCGGCGATATGCATTCCCGAATCGCGAATCAGATCCATCAGTCCCTCGTTCTCGCCGTCGGTGTGGCACATGACCAGTTTGTCCGCCGACCCGAGCTGCCGCGACGCCTTGCGGATCCACGGCGTGATTTCCTTTTCGAAGTAGGGCGGGTAGGTGAGCATGTCGTCATAGTTGGCGCCCCACCACACGACCTCCGCGGGCGACGTGCACAGGATGGTCAGCATCTTGTCGAATAGATGCTCCATTTTTCCGGCCAGCTCGAGCATTTTTGCATTGTGGTCGGTGTAATGAAAATAGAACTGTGTCGGATCGAGCAAGTCGCGCTGAATCTGATGCACCGGCGATGCGCCCATGAAACCTTGCGCCACCGCCACGCCGTCGTCGCGCATTTCCTCGCTTACCCAGCGATTGAAGCGATCGAAGTTGGGCACTATGTCCATGTGTTCGAATATGTAACCGACAGGACCGTAATCCTCCGGCGTCTTGATCACGTGATCGACGATCATCGGGCTGGTGATGCCCAGCCGTTGTGACGACTGGTCGTAGAACATGGTGGAATGGACCATCCCGACCGGCGTATGGTATTCGACGCGGATGCGACCGTCCTTGCGTTGTACCTTTATCCCCACGTCGCGCGGCATAACGAAGTCGTAGAGCGTGTCGCGCGTGCTGAACAGGCCGATGCCGCGGTGCAGGTACATCTTCTGAACCTCGGCGTCCAGGATGTCGTCGGCGAAACGGAAATAAACGGTCCAGCCTTCGGCGCGGGCGATTTCATTCTGCGCGCGGCCGGCGTGCTGCTTGGGCAGCGTGCCTGATACCGAGTTTGCGAGATACCAGAGGTCGAGCCGCGGCACGTAGGGCAGGCGATCGACTTCTTCCCCGCGGAACGCGGCAAGCATACGGCCTTTGTGCGAATACATGGAATTTGGCTCCTGGCTAAAGGGCGGGCTGCTATTGACAGTCCGCAAGGCATGCTTCGAAAACACGCAACCCTGGCTACATCGTCGCTCCGGTCTGCCCGCGCGCAGCTGCCGCGTCCTCCTTCTGCTGCAGTGAAAAAATCGAAGTGTAGCCACCCGACCAGTCCGGCGGGATCAGGCAGGGGCGCGGGTCGTGATGCGCGAACGCGGCGCGCTTGCCGCGGATGATCGCCTGGTCGTGCTTGGGCTTGATCGGGTTCACGGTGTAGGGGAAGGCATCGGCGGAAGTCAGCGTGTAGAGGAGCAGCGGCCGTCCCAGGTCGGAGTCGTTGCGCGGTGAACCGTGGATCGTGCGGCAATTGTGCAGGGTGAGCGAGCCGGCCGGTCCGGTGAGGTACACCGCCTTCGATAGATCGAGCTTTGCCAGATCGCGGTCGGCGAGGCAGCCGACCCAGTTGCCCTGGTCGTCGTACTGGGTGAGCAGGGGCTCGATCAGTTGGCTTTTCGGGATTACACCCAGGGGGCCCTGTTCCATGCCGCAATCGTAGATGTAGGTGCCTACCGTGAGCGGCGAATAATTGGTATGCGGCCAGAACGAAATGTCGTAATGCCATTTCACCTCCTCGCCGCCTTTTTTCCATTTGAAATTGAGCTTGGAGTGATGAAACTTGACGTCGGGTCCGACCAGATCGGCTACCGCATCGGGCATAACCGACTTGGTGCAGTAGTCCCAGAACACCGGGTGGTGTTCGGCCGGGTTCGACACCCGCCGCAGGCGCGGCGCGTCGGGGCGGTGGTCGGGTTCCAGATCGAAGATGGTGTCCGATTTCGACACCTTGCGGCTGCGTTCGATCATTTCCTCGGTGGCGTCGCGCAGCTTTTTGATCCATTCGTCGCCGATGATTTTCTCCAGCAGGATATAGCCATCGGAAAAATACGCCTCGCGCTGTGACTGGGTCAGAACACGCGGGGAGATGGCCAGAATTTGTTCAGGTGTCATATTGCGTCCTCCTACGTCTGTTGGCACCGGTCATGCGTCGGTTTTTTGAGCGCATGACACCAGCTAAAATCGAAGCATTATGCTCGGCAGATAGGTAACGAGCACGGGGAAGATCATCACGATCACCAGCGTCAAGCATTGCAGCACGATGAACGGCGTCACCCCCCGATACATATCGCGGATGGTAATTTCGTCCGGCGCCACCGCGCGCAGGTAGAAAATCGCCGGCGCCATCGGCGGCGTAAGGTAGGACGTCTGGATCATGATCAGGAACAGGATCAGGAACCATACCGGATCGAATCCGGCCGCGATAACCAGGGGGGTGAACAGCGGCACGAAGATCAGCACGATCGAAATCCAGTCGAGGAAGAAGCCGGCGATGAATATGATGAACATCATCAGCGACAGCAGCATCCACGGCGAAAGATGCGCCTTGCTGATCAGTATGTTTGCCGTTGCAATGCCGCCGCCGCCAATGAATACGCCTGTAAACAAGGTGCCAGCGAGCAGCACCGTCATGATCATCGAGGTGATTTTGAGCGTCTTGATCAGCGCCTCGTACAGACCGCTCCAGCTGAAGCGGCGGTAGAGCAGGGTGAGGAATACCGAGGCGAGCGCACCGATCGCCGCCGCCTCGGTAGGCGAAGCCCAGCCGAGCAGGATGGAGCCGAGGACGGCGAAAATCATGAACAGGGGCGGCAGCAGATTGCGCGTGCTGATCCACAACTTTTCCGTGAAAGCGGGTTCGCCAGGCTCGGGCGGGATGCGTGCGCCCTTGCTTGGGTCTATGACGCACAGGGTGAAAATGTAAATCAAATACAAGCTGGCCATGATCAGGCCGGGAAACACCATGCCGTAGAGCAGGTCGCCCACCGACACGTTGGCGAGCGGCCCCATGACCACCGCCACCACCGAGGGCGGAATGATAGTGCCGAGCGATCCGCCGGCGCAGATGCTGCCGGAGATCAGCGCCTTGTCGTATTTGTAGCGCAGCATGATTGGAATGGTGAGCATGCCTACCACCGATTCGGTCGCGCCGATGACGCCGCTCGACGCGGCGAAAATAATACACATGCAGATAGTGGCGAGCGCCAGGCCGCCCGGCAGGCGCCGCGTCCAGATGTGGATCGCCTCGAACAACTTGTCGGCGATTCCCGATTTTTCCAGCATTGCGCCCATAAACACGAACAGCGGCACGGCGGCAAACACGAAATTGGAGGAAATGTCCTCGATCTTGTCGATGAACTGATAGATGACGTTGTCGCCGAAGATCATCAGGCCGAATAGCACCGCCGTGATCATCATCGAGAACGCAACCTGGATGCCCAGGAACATCAGGGTAAACGCCAGCGGCAGCATCAGGAACGGGAGGAGGCTCATCCCTTGCTCCCGCTGCTCAATTTGCGTGCGCTCTTTACCACTTCGGCCATGATCTGCAGCGCCAACAGGACGAAGGCGACCAGAAACACGATTCGATAGGGCCACACCGGCAGGTTCATTGCCGAGCTGCCACTATGCTCGTTGCTCAGGTAGCCTGCCATGAGGTATTTATACAACTCGTAGCTCAGCCACAGCATCAACGGCAGCGTGACACAGTATCCGAGGAGATCGATGACCGCGCGCGTGCGCGCCGAGAACTTGCCGCTGAATACGTCGATGCGGATGTGTTCGCCCTCGCGCAGGGTGTAGGCCATGCCGAGCAGGAAATGCGAACCGGTGAGCAGGTAGCCGACCTCGTACGCCCAGATGGTCGGTGCGTTCATGACGTAGCGTACGAACACTTCGTAGCAGGTCGCGAGCACCAGTGGAACCAGGGCGAACGAGGCGAGTATGCCGAAACTGCCGGTGACGCGCTCGATGTATTTGATGAGCGCATTCATTGCGCCGCTCCCATTAGGCTTTGCAGACAACTGGCAGCCCCTGCGCGCGGCTGCCCATTCGAATCATGGCAGTCACGACGCCCGAGTGACGCGGGTTTTTGGACCAGCCAGAAACAAGATGGGGTGCCTGTGCACCCCATCGATGAAGCGCAATCGGTCAGGGTCTAACCTTGACCGTGCGCCAGGCGGCTGCGCCTTTCCACAGCGCGTCCTGTTCCTTCTGGCTCTTGAACACCTTGGCGAACCAGGGGTACTTCCCTTCCGCGGCTGTCTTTTCCGCCCATTTGAGACCGATCTCGCGCCCTTTGTATTGGACTTCGGGTGAAAGTTCGATCAGGGTGTTGCCGGCTTTTTTGTAGAACTCCAGTGCTTTCGCGTCCTCCTGGCCGACTTTCATCCAGAAGTCGAGCGTCACCAGTCGGGCCACGGTTTCAATCAGTTTCTTGTCCGAGTCCGAAAGCTTCGCCCAGGCTTCCTTGTTGATCACCAGCTCGAACGGAGCGGTAGGCTGGTGCACGCCCGGATAGATGATGTACTTGGCGATCTTGTGGAAGCCCATCGAGATGTTCTCGTACAGCGTGCCCCACTCGGTGGCGTCGATGGCGCCGCGCTCGAGCATCGGATACACCTCGGCGCCCGGTGTGGTCACCGGCGCCGCACCCAGGTCCTTGGCCATCTCCAGCCAGGCGCCGGCGGTGCGCATCTTCAGGCCCTTAAGGTCGGCCAGCGTCCGCACCGGCTTTCTCGAATGCAGAAAGGCTTCGGCAGTGCGCGCGCCCAGCGGAAACGAGATGACGCCTTCCGTTTCCTCGCGGAACTGACGCTGCATTTCGACGCCGCCGTCCTCATACAGCCAATGCAGCATGCGCTCGGTGTCGAACGACCCGGCGTAGCCGCCGAACAGTACCGTGGTCGGATCCTTGCCCCAGTCGTAGCCCATCCAGGTATGGCCCATTTCGGCGATGCCGTTCTTGACTGTTTCCGGCACTTTCAGCGCATTGCCCAGCGCGCCGCCCGGGAACACCTGAATTTTGAAGCGCCCGCCCGAGAGCTGTTCCAACTTTTCGGCGAAGGCCTTGGAGCCGAGGTCCATCAGCGGACCACCGCCCCAGCCGGTGGCCATTTTCCAGTTGTAAGTCGCACCCTGCGCATGGGCGCCTGCGGATATCGCCAGCGCCACGGTGGCAACGCCGATTTTCAGAAAATCACGTTTTTTCATGTCTCTCCTCCTGGTGGATAAATGCTGCTCGATCTGGCTGCTGTTTCGCTGGTCTGTTGCGCCTTGGTCCGGTTCGTCGTCGAGTCGGTGATATATCATCTGTATGTCTGTCACATCGTACGCGTCCATCGGCTGCTTTTCAAGCCGTGAAGTCGATTTTTTGTACGCAATTTTCGACTTCGTCGGATCGTCCGCCTACGCTGCCATCAGCCGCTTTGCGAGTTCGACCGCCTCTCCGGCGTCTCCCGCATAGCCGTCGGCGCCGATGTCGCGGGCGAACTTTGCATTCACCGCCGCGCCGCCGACGATGATTTTCACCCGGTCTCTCAGTCCGGCCGATGCAAGCGCCTGGATCACCTTGGCCATTTCCGCCATCGTCGTGGTCAGCAGCGCGGACAGGCCGATGATGTCCGGTTGGTACTCTTCCACCGCCTTGACGAATGCCTCGGGCGCGAGGTTTATTCCCAAGTCCTTCACGTCGAAGCCCACGCCGCGCAGCATGGTGACCACCATGTTCTTGCCAATGTCGTGAAAGTCCCCGCGCACCGTGCCGACCAGAGCCTTGCCGGTGATTTCGCGCTTGCTCGAAGCCAAATGTGGCTCCAGAATTTTCAGGCCCTCGTTCATCGACCTGGCCGACAGCAGCACCTGGGGTATGAACAATTCGCCACTGCCGAACTTCACGCCGATGGCCTGCATGGTCTCGAGCATGCCGTGATCGAGAATCTGCTTCGCTGTGAATCCCTTGTCGAGCAACGCCTGCACCTGGCCGCCGATTTCCTTGTGCTTGCCCTTGACCACGGCATCGCGTACCAGAGCGTAATCCGCGTCCGAACCCGTCTGCGGCGTAACTTTGGCCTTGGCGTGCTCTATCTGTTCCGCCGACAGCGGCCGGGCGGCGCCCCCTTCGAGCGGCAGCCGCGCCTCTTTCTCCACCCGTTCGCCGATGCGGATCAGGCGCTCGAACACCGCATTCGGCGGCGTGGTGTCTGCGATTCCGAGGACGAAGCGCCGGCCCGGCGCGATTACCTTGAACAGATGGTCCAGATAGTCCTCGAACTCCTGATCCGTGGCCGATTCGGCCAGCACCATGTTTGACGGTATCCCGCCGAACAGGGTCAGCTTGCTGCTCCACCTCTGGTAATACTCTTCGATTTTGACCTTGGTCATCGGATAGGGGCAGATGGCTTCGGCCACGTGCATGCCCGAGTCGCGGATCAGGTCCATCAGGCCGAAGTTCTCGCCGTCGCAGTGCACCAGTGCGATTTTGCCGGATGCACCGAGCGCCGCCGATGCCTTGCGAATCCACGGCGTGATCTCCTTCTCGAAATATTCCGGGTAGGTGATCATGTCGTCGACGTTTCCGCCCCACAGGACCAGTTCCGCCGGCGAGTCGGCGATGATCTTCAGTCCCTGGTCGAAGAAATTTTCGACGCTCTTCGCCAGCGCGCGCATCTCCTTCTGGCAGTCGTTGTAGTGGAAGTAGAAATCGGTCGCGTCCAGAAATTCCTTCTGGATGTGGTGCATGGGCGAACACGCGAGGCCTATCATGGTGCCGGGCACGCCGTCCTCGCCGATATATTTCTGCCAGGCGCGGAAGCGTTCGAAGCTCGGAACCAGCTCGATGTTCTCGAACAGGTAGCCCACCACCTTGTAATCCTCGGTTCGCTTGATCACATGCTCTTCGATCCAGGTAATCGAAGCGCCGGCGCGCCGCATTTCGTCGGAATACATGGTCTTGGTACTGACGCTTCCCACCGGCGTGTGGTAGGTCACCGTGGTGTAATCCCCCTCACGCCGAACGTCGATATCGATGGAGGGCGCGAACCTGAAGTCGAACACCATTTCCTTGAGCCGGTAGAGCCCCAACGCGCGGTGCAGCGTGTCCTCGGGCTTTTCGACTTTGAGGAACTCCGGCACGATCTTGTGCAGGGCCCACCCCTGCGCGCGCGAAATCTCGTCCTGCGTACGTCCCTTGTGTTGCGCCGGCAGCGTATCGAAGGCGAGGTTGGCGTTGTACCAGAGGTCGATGCGCGGCACGTAGGGGAGGGTATCGGGCATCTCGCCCTTCAGGGCCGACAGTATTCTTTGCTTATGGCTGGCCATGCTGTTTCCTCGCGGGCTGCTGGGAATGCGTCGCCTGACAGCCGTCAGAGCGCTGCGGGTACTGTTCGCACGTCACTAACATATCAGCAATATATGAGATGCCGATTTGATGTGGATCAAACGGCGTTGAAATTGCCGGTAAGCGCGCTTGTGTCCTGCTGCGGGGTCGAAGCAGGTCCGGCGCGTCGTCTCGGTGGCGACTGCGCGGGAGCGATCAGGCAGGCTGCGCTTTCAGCGTGTGCCGTGCCAGCGCCTGCTTCAGTTCGGGCTTGATGTGGGTCTCGTCGTAGCCGTTGAAGATATGCCCTAACAGGCCTCGCTTCAGGTCGCTTGTACCCATGACCCAGTCGGCGATGGGAAACGTCAGGTTCATGTTGATATCCATCATGATCCCCTGATTGTGGTGCGCCGTATGGTGACGGCGGATGGTATTGACGCAGGGTACGTTGCGCACGAACCAGTTCTCGTGCACGTGGCAGCAGAAGTGGAAGGTCTCGTAGATCAGGTACTGTCCGACCATGGTGATGAGCAGGATGTAACCGGCGTTGGCGTTGATGACCCAGGCGAGCGCCAGCGCGAACGGCGTGCCGATGGCGATGAACGTAAACAGCGCGCGCCAGGGAAAGAAGATAATGCGGAACTCGCGCGTCGAATCGACCGTCATCACGCCGTCGGTAAAATACTGGTGGTGCTGGCGTGTGTGCCGGTCGTAGATGGCGCGCAGCGCCCATACATCGACCAGGCGGTGCATAACGTACTTGTGGATCCACCATTCGAACAGGTTGGAGAAGAAGAATACCGGCACCACCAGCAGCCATTCCCAGGCGGCGCCCTGCAGCCGCGACACGCAATAGGAAATGACCGAGAGGCCGACCGCATACATCACGCCGACATGCACCAGACCGCTGTAGAGCGGATGAATCTGCGCGATGTATTCCTCGCGGAATTTCTTCTGGCGTTCTGACATCATGGCGGGCCTCCTTTTTCTGCAATGGTGCGCGCAACCGTACCTGTCCGGTGGCGCTTAAATTACTGATATATCAGCCGTATATTTGTCGATACTACGCGCAGCGCGGGAATTTTTCAAGCGTTGCGGGCGTGTCGCGTCAGTCGGCCCACTCGATTGGGGCAGGGCAAGCGCAGGCTCAGGCGGTGCGCACCTGCGCCGAGCGGTCCCACAGATTGGGAATAACGCTGTTGTTGTAGCCGGAAACAAAGCTCTTTACCTCGCCGGTTTCGCGCACGTAGACATGCCGCTTCACCGCGCCGATATTGGCGCCGTAGACGTGGATGCTGATCGACGGGCGATCGGTCAGGGCGTTGGATACGATATGAATGTCACCTAACGTCGGCGACACTGCATCGATGCCACCGGGTTCGATCAGGTGCTCGCCGGTCTTGCGCATCGCCTGCCCGTCGCCGGTTCGCTCGAATTCTTCGCATTTCTCCGCCCCGCGCAGTACGCCGACCAGGCCCCAGACCGTATGATCGTGCACCGGCGTGGTGTGGCCGGGACCCCAGACGAAGCTCACCACCGAAAAGCGTTCGAGCGGATCGCAGTAGAGCAGGTATTGGCGGTAGGTGTCGGGATGCGGCTGCGCGAATGCATCGGGCAGCCAGTCATCGCGTGCGATCAGTCCGGCGAGCAATTGTTTTCCCTCGCGCAGCATCGCCGGTTCATCCCGGCCGAATCTTTCGACCGCTTGCGTCATGTCCCTGACGAAGCGGCGCAGGTGTTCGACGTTGGCCATGTCCATCCTCCATTAGCGGTTCGATAACCCGTGCGCGCCTTCCCCGCGCCGGCTCAATCCGTCGTGGTCCGCACGCGGAAACGAAAAATAATCAGTCCGCAGTTACCGTATCGCGCGTGAATTGCGCGACCAGATCGAGCAGCTTGTCCATCGCTTTGCCCGCCGCCGTTTCGTCGCCGGCACCGATGCTGCGCGCGATGTCGGCATGCAGTTTGGCCGTGAGCGGCATGTCGGCGGCTTGCTTGTAATGGATGTACCAGAAGCGCCGCGACAGCGAGTGCATCAGGCTCATCGCTCCGGCGGCGAACTCGTTTCGCGCGGCCGCCGCCGAGAGTTCATTGAACTCGCGGTCCACGCGCATGAACGCGACGTCATCGTTGGTCTTGGCGCTTTTTTCGAATCGGCGCGCGAGTTCGATGAACTGCCCGCGCTCCTCTGGCGTTGCGCGCCGCGCCGCGCTTTTCGCCACCAGCCGCTCCACCTCGCGCCGTACTTCCAGCAGGCGCAGCTGACTTTTTACATTGATTTCGGAAACGATGATGCCGCGCCGGGGCAGGATGTTGACCAGGCGCTCGCGCGCCAGGCGCTGCAGGGCTTCGCGTATCGGCGTGCGTCCGATCCCCAGACTTTGCGACAGCACGGTCTCCGACACCGCGCTGCCGGGCGGCAGGTGCAGCGTGACGATCATTTCTTCCAGGTCGCGGTAGGCGCGGTCGGTCAGGGACGGTCCCGGTGCGCGCGCGCGCCGTGGCGGCTTTCTGCGGGCGGTTTTGTGCGGCGTCATTGCTGTTTGCGTTTTTCGACCAGGTTGAGAAATTTTGCGTATTCTTTTTCGTCAACGCCGTAGCTGTGATCGTCGTCGGGGAAGGTGCCGCCTTTGACGTCGGCGATATAGGCCTTGATCCCGTTCACCGCGACCTCCGTCAGGTTGGCGTAGCGTTTGGTGAATTTCGGTTTGAAATCGGTGAACACGCCGAGCAGGTCGTGGCACAAAAGTATCTGGCCGTCGGTGCCGACGCCGGCACCTATGCCGATGGTGGGAATTTCGAGCTGCTTCGAAATCACCGCCGCGATCTTTGCCGGGACTGCTTCGAATTCGAGCATGAAACAGCCCGCGTCCTGGATCGCCAGCGCGTCGCCCAGAATTTTCATCGCCGCCTCGGCGCTGCGCCCCTGGATGCGGAAGCCGCCGAACATGGCGATGGTGTGCGGCGTGAGGCCGATATGCGAAGCAGTCGGGATGCCTGCATCCACCAGCGCCTTGAGGATATGCGCCTGGGACTTTCCGCCTTGCGGCTTGACTGCGTCGCTGCCTGCGTCCTGCATGAAACGGGTGGCGTTCACCAGCGCCCGGTCAACGGTATTGTAGCTCTGGTAGGGCATGCAGCCGAGGACGAAGGTGGCCGGAGCGCCGCGGCGGATGGCCGCGGCATGCATCACCATCATGTCCATGGTCGCCGGGATGGTGCTCGGGTGTCCGTGCGCGATCATCGCCAGGCTGTCGCCGACAACGGCGACATCGACTCCCGCTGTTTCCGCCCACTTGGCCGCGGTATAGTCCGGGACCGACATGTACACCATCTTCTCGCCGCTGGTCTTGGAATCGCGGATTTCCTGGATGGTGCGTTTTTTTCGCTCCGCGCCTGGGGCTGTCTGGGCCACGCTGCGCTCCTTCTTCACCACTGATATGCACGGAGTATATCAATTGTTCATGTATTCGTGTAGACAAGCCGGGGTGCTAAACTCGAGCCGATATCGACGCGGCCGCAGCTGGTGTGCGCCGCAAATCGACGGGAGCGCAACATCATCGATCCCCTGAAACGCGTCCAGCGCCTGCGCTGGACGGCCTTCGCGCTGGGCGCCATGGCTTTCGTGCTGGCGTTTTTTCACCGCCTCGCGCCCGGCGCGATTGCGGGCGAATTGCAGCAGGCGTTCGCCGGATCGAGCGCGTCGCTGGGAGTCCTGGCCGCGACCTATTTTTACGTCTATTTCGCCATGCAGGTGCCCTCCGGTATTCTCGCCGACACGCTCGGGCCGCGCAAGATCTTCACCGCCGGGGCGCTGGTTGCCGGCGTGGGATCGGTTATGTTCGGACTGGCGCCGGATTTCGGTACGGCGGTGTCCGGGCGCCTGTTGGTCGGATTGGGTGTCTCGGTGGCCTTCATCGCCGTGCTGAAACTGAATGCCGCCTGGTTTCCGGAGCGCCGCTTCGCCACCATGACCGGTCTGCTGATGTTCATCGGCAATATGGGCGGGTTGCTTTCGGCGGCGCCGCTGGCCGTGGTGGTCGCTTATGTCTCCTGGCGCCTCGTGTTCGTAGTCGCTGGCGTAATATCGATATTGCTGGCCGTTCTGACCTGGTTGTTCCTGCGCGACAATCCGCGCCAGCTCGGCCTGCCGTCGATGCAGCAGCTGGAAGGCCAGCCGGAGTATCCGCCGGCGAACGCGGATTGGCGGCCGGCGCTGCGAACCGTGCTTGCCAATCGCCGCACCTGGCCCGGATTTCTGATGCAGTTCGGTCAGATCGGCGCCTATCTCTCGTGGGGCGGGTTGTGGGCGATACCCTATCTTCAAGAGGCGCATGGCATGGAGCGCCAGCTTGCAGCCTGGCACGTCAGCCTGATGATCGTGTGCTTTGCATTGTCCGCGCTCGCCGTGGGCGTGCTGTCCGACCGAATCGGCCGGCGCACGCCGTTGATGCGCGGACTTGGTTTCATCCAGGTGCTGTGCTGGCTGCCCTGGCTGTGGGGCGGGCAGTTGCCGCTGGCAGCCAGTTTGATTCTCTTCGCACTGATGGGTGTCTCGATCGCCGGTGTCACGCTGGTATGGGCGTGCGCCAAGGAAGTCAATCCGCCGGCGTACTCGGGCATGTCCACCAGCGTCGTCAATACCGGTGGCTTCCTCGGCCCGGCCCTGCTGCAGCCGCTGGTGGGGCTGGCGCTCGACCTCTCCAGCCGCGGTGCGGTGCATGGCGTGTCCGACTGGCGCCTCGGTATTGCAGTGCTCTTCGCCTTTACGCTATTTGGCTGGCTGTGCACCTTCCTGATTACGGAAACGCATTGTCGAAATATCTATCGGGAGACTGCATAGGCGATCAGGCGATAATTCCGATTGCCCACGCGGCGCGCAATTACCTCTGCAGCGACTCGCGCTCCAGCAGCAGATACGTGCCGTAGGCATTGATGCGGTTGGATGCTTCGAACGCGGGCATGTGCTTATATTTGCTCCAGTCGGTCTGTTGGTAAGCCTCGTCGAACGGCAGCAGTTCTTCGGCCGCCTTGCCCATGGCAGCGCGCAGGTAGCGCAGATAGTCGCGCGTCAACACGAGATCGGCGGCAGCGTCGCGCGACGCCGCACCGTGGCCTGGCACCAGCACCTTGGGATTGAGTTGCAGCAATTCGTCCATTGCCGCGAGCCAGCGCCGGCTGTCGGCGTCGCCGACGAAGGGTATGCGGCCGGAGAATACGATGTCCCCGGAAAACAGTACTGCGTCCTCGCGCACCATCACCGCCAGATCGTCCGGCGCATGCGCAGGTCCGACGTAAATCAGATCGAAGTGCAGTCCGCCCAGCACGAAAGACAGGCTGCCCTCGAGCCAGCGGTTGGGCCGGACGAGCTGTGTGCGTTCATTCACCCAAAGGGCAAGTTCGCGCTGGCGCTGTGCCAGGCGGGCTTGCGCAATACTGCCGTCCAGGTACTCGCGCGCGTTCCTGTGTGCCCAGATATCGGCGCCGGTCGCTTTGAACGCCGGAAGGCCGTAGAAGTGATCTGAATGATAATGCGTGACGATGACGCGCCGGATCGGCTTGTCGCTTACGCGGCGGATCGCCGCGAGCAGCGCCCGGCCCAGTGCCGGCGTGCCCAACGCGTCGATCACGACCACGCCCTCGGGCGTGACGACGAAGCCGGCATTCGAGATGAAGCCCTGATTGGCGGCGGACGCGGGGCCCGCCTGGCCCTGCACGTACCAGATGTGCTCGCTCAGCCGGATTGGTTTCAGGCTGAGCGATTCGGCTGCCGTCGCGTTGTACGTGAGCAGCGCGCAAGCGCAGATAAGCAGCGCGCGCGCGATGCGTGCGCCGCAATCAGGCCATGCCGGCATTGCCTTCCATGCCCTTCAGGCGCGGAAGCTCGAGTTGCAACGGCTTGATCACCTTGCGGCTGCGCAGGTAGCGCGCCATCAGATCCCAGATCGGCTCGCCGCCCGTCGTTTTCGCATCCTCCGATACCGGCGCCCAACCGGCGACCTTATAGATCTTGGTGGCCTCCAGCGCCTTGCCTTTGAGCGACATCGCGCTGATGCGGGCCCCCATTTTCGCGTTCGGGTCGCAGGTATAGCTCAAGCCGCCGACGCGCACCATGTCGCCGCCCTGCTGATAGTAGGGATCGGGATTGAACAGGTTGTCGCCGACGTCCTCGAGGATCACCTTGATCGTTTCGCCGGTCATTTCGGTCACTGTTGTATAAGGGTAAGTGATCGCCGTCTGGTCCATCAGGTGTTCCATCAGGATGGGTTCCCCCGGCAACAGGCTGGTACCCCAGCGGAATCCGGGCGAAAACGCGATCGGCGTATCCTTTTCCGCCATCAGGCCTTCGAGTATCAGTTGATCGAAAGTACCGTTGAAATTGCCGCGGCGATAAAGCAGGCCTTCGGTCAGTGCGAGCTGTTCGCCCAGTTTCGCCGCATAAGGCGCCCGCGCCTTGGTTATCAGCGTTTCCATCTCGGTGTCGGCCGCCAGCAGGTTGGCGAACACCGGCAGCAGGCGGTAACGGAAATCGGCGACCTTGCCGCCTTTGACTTCGAGATCCAATACGCCCAGGAACTTTCCGTTGGAGCCGGCGTTGGTCACCAGCGTCTTGCCACCCGCATTGTTCACGATCACCGGCGCAGGTACGCCGTCGTGGGTATGCCCGCCGAGGATCGCGTCGATGCCGCGCACGCGCGTCGCGAGCTTGAGATCCACGTCCATGCCGTTGTGCGACAGCAAGATCACCGCCTGCGCGCCCTTGGCGCGCGCTTCGTCGACTGCCTTTTGCATCGTTTCTTCCTGGATGCCGAAACTCCAGTCAGGTGTCATATAGCGTGGGTTGGCGATGGGCGTATAAGGAAACGCCTGGCCGACAATGGCCACCGGCACGCCGTTCATGGCCTTGATCACGTAGGGTGGAAATACCGGATCGCCGAAATCGGCGGTCTTGATGTTTTGCGCGAGGAAATCGATCTTGCCCTTGAAATCGTTGTCGACGATTTGCCTTACGCGTTCGGCGCCCAAGGTAAAGTCCCAGTGCCCGGTCATGATGTCCACGCCGAGCAGTTTGCAGGCGTCGACCATGTCCTGGCCCCTGGTCCACAGCGCAGTGGCCGAACCCTGCCAGGTGTCGCCGCCGTCGAGCAGCAGTGCGCCGGGGCGGCTCGCCTTCAGCTGCTTTATCAGCGTAGCGAGATGCGCGAATCCACCGACCTTGCCGTAAGTCCGGGCAGTGTTTTCGAAGTCGAGATAGGTAAAAGCGTACGCTTCGTTGGAGCCCGGCTTGATGCCGAAATGCCGCAGCAGCGCATCGCCGACCAGATGCGGCGGCCGTCCCGCCATGTCCGCCACGCCGAGATTGACATTGGGTTCGCGGAACAGGAGCGGCAGCAGTTGCGCGTGGCAGTCGGTGAAATGCAGAAAATGCACATTGCCGAAGCGCGGCAGGTCGTAGAGCCGTGCCGCATTTTGCGCTTGGGCGTCCTTTGAGATTTGTGCCAGGGGCAGACCGCAGGCTGCGGCCATGCCCATGACATGCAGGAACTCGCGCCGGTTCACGCTCCGACGCGGCCTACTGATTTACCGGTGATTTCGGATCGAGCAGCAGCGCGACCAGATCCTTGATTTCCTCTTCGGTGAGTGTTTCTGAATGGCCGAAGCGGGGCATCTTCGAGCACAGGTTAAACGCCTTGGCATTGTAGATCTTGCCGTAGACGTACTTCTGTGTATCCGGCCCGTAGCCGCGAATCTTGCCGAAATGGAACAGGCTGTTGCCGATAGTGCCGAAGGAAGTTTCTTTTGGCCCAATCTGGTGACAGTTGTAGCAGCTGCCGCCGTTCGGCTCGCCGCGCGACGTCTTGGCGAGTTTGTCGCTCCAAGTCATTCCGCGCCCGCGCTGCGCAATTTTTTCGCCGGATTTCCAATCGCCCAGGAATTTTCCGTCCGCAGGATACTCGATGTCCCGCAACTGATCGTTTTGCAGGGTTTCGGCCATTGCTTTGGGCGGTTTATTGTCGCTGCGATTGCATATGTTTTGCAGCACGTCCTCGTCCAACCGGTCCTTGTGGGCGATGCCGCGGGTGTGAAAATCGCGCTGCATATTGGCGACCGCCTTGCCGCGGTAGTCCTGCGCCTGCACCGCGAACGCGCTCGCAAAGACGATGGCGCCGAATATCGATACCTGGAATATTTTCATGGTGTTCTCCTCGCTAGCGCTTGATTCCCGGGCCCTTGTACACATGCCCGTTGGCGTTTACGCCCAAGTAAGTCATCAGGTCCGAAATCGTCTCCGAAACGTATCCGGGCTCAGGAAAGCGCTGCTGGCGGAAGCAGTCGTTCAGCCGCCATTGCAGGCTGTGCATCAGGCCGCCGGTCATGCGGTAACCGGGCCAGCTCTGGAACGCGGCGATGGCTTCCTTCTTCGAGGTGAGGTTGGGCAGATCCTGGGTGCGAATGCGCAGACCGCTTTCGCCGTGGCAGGTGTCACAGGAAAAATCCCAGGGCCCGGCGCGGTAGTTGAATATCTCCTTGCCGACATTGAAAGCTTCGCGCTCCCGCGGGTGCTTCTGCGGCACGGCTATTTTCATGCCGCGCGAGTTCGCGGCGACATACGTGACCAGCGAAACCGGGTCCGGTGTGTGCGATCCGCTGCTGAACGGCTTCTTCGCCAGATCCGCTTCCTTGAATCCCTGCAGCGTCACCATGCAGTAGACGATGCGCCGTTCGGCGTCCATTACCTGGTCCGCGTCCGCAAAGTAACGTGGCATGCGCACATAGGCGCCCTTGACCACGCCCCGTCCCTGGCCCAGGTCGCATTGTTCGAGCGAGGCGTTCTTCGGCCCGCGCTTCATTTTCCACAATTCCTCGCCCTTGGCTTCGAACAATTCCGCCGGACTCGCGTCCTCCATGATGTCGCGGAATTTTTCGAACTCGGCCGCGATCGCGCTTGGCGACGAATTTGCAGCCTTCTTTGTTTGTGTGGCCGCCTTCTTGGGTGCGGCTGCCTGCTGCGCCTGCGCCGCGCAGACCAGCGCGAGCCCGAATAGCGCAACAACCGCCCTCAGCTTGATGCTTGTCATGGAATCCTCCTTCAGAATTGACTGGCCGCGCGGGTGGCCCCGCGCGATTGATGCCCCGCTCTTCCGGCGGGTGTTCTGCTTCAGTTGATGCTGGCCTCGTCGGTGCGCTTTTCGCCCTTGTTGTCGGTCCACGTTACCTGAATTTTCTCGCCCTTCTTTCCGCCCTTGAAATTGAATTCGAGAAACGGATTTTTTGCGATTGCCGGGCCCCAATTCGCGGACAGCACTTCTTTACCCTGCCACATTGCGCTGACATGCGTGATGAAATGCGCGGGTATGGGCTTGCCGGCGCTATCCTTGCGCTGGCCGGTTTCCATTTCGTGGGCCATCAATATTTTGACGTTTATACCGCCGTCCTTGGCGGTGGCGCGAATGCGCATCGGATCTGCCATGTTGTTCCTCCAGTTTATCGTGGACTATGGGCGGCGCTCAGCCGCCGCATCCGCCGATGGTGACTTTGACTTCTTTTTTTGTAATGTAATATTTCCCCTGCGCCTTGACCAGGACGTGCACGTCTGTGGTTTCGGCCAGTTTCACGCGCGTGCTCACTGAGGCTTCGGTACCTGACGGTATATCGAAACTCGCCGCCAGCGAAGTCGGGTTTTTCGCGATAAGGATGGAGATCGATTCCGTGCCCGGAATTTTGCTTACCGCTCCAACCGGCACTACCGCCCCGTTTTCGGCGATTTCCGGTGCGCTCATCACGATGTCGTTCGAATTGATGGGTGTGCCCGCACCAAGCGCGTCGAGCGCGTCCTTCACGTTTTTCGCTTCGAACGCCTTCTGGTTCCATTCGGCCGCGAAGGCGGCTTCCGGTTGCAGCATTCCGGCGGCTGCGAGCAGCGCGAACACGCCTGCGCCTCCGCCCGCACGTAGTACATCCCTGCGTGATTGATCCATGTCTCCTCCTTGATATCCGTCTAGCCGGCCGGCTTCTGAGAACCGGTGGCATTCATGATAACCATTATCCGAATCGACGGTGATTCGAGTGTTTCTATGCGTACATTAGCTTATTTATGGAAAGAAGGAAAGCGTAGATGGCTATGCACGCGCCTCGCCGTGCATGGTCGCGCTCCGGTTGAACTCCGGTCTGTGGCAAGCGCTTCCCAATTGGGCTAGTATCTGCTGCGTCCGGGAGCCGACCGTTGAAGAAGACCATTTTTTCCTCGCCGCAGGACGCAGAAGCCGCGTTCTACGACGCGCTGCAGCGCGCCGATCTGGATGCCATGATGGAAGTCTGGTCCGAGGATGACGAGGTGAGTTGTATCCATCCGGGCGGAGCGCGCATCACGGGTTATGAGCAGGTGCGCGAAAACTGGAGCCGGATATTCAAGTCCGGGCAACGACTGCAGGTGAACCTGTCCGATCAGGTCGTCGTTTCCGGCATGATGCTGTCACTGCATAGTCTGCACGAAAATATCCTGGCGACGGGAGCGCAGACCGCAGCGGCGGTAACGCGCAGCATCGTGGTCACGACCAATGTTTATCTGCGCGCCGGCGGTGGCTGGCGTATGGTGCTGCATCACGCCTCGCATGCGCCCGCGCCGGTGATCCGTCGCGAAGTTCCGCTGGAGGCGCCCAAAGTACTGCATTGACCGGCGTGCCCGCGTTTTTCGCCGGGCAGGCGATTCCGCTGAGGTAATATGTCGGTCCATTGTCCGGCATGGCAGAAGAGCGCATGAACACCGTTCCCGCAGAGATTTTCAAGGCCTACGATATCCGCGGCATCGTCGGCAGCACGCTCACGCCGGATATCGTCACCGCCATAGGTCAGGCGCTGGGCGCGGAAGCGCGCGCGCGCGCGCAAACCGCAGTCGCCATCGGCCGCGACGGCAGATTGTCCGGCCCCGAGCTATGCCGCGCACTGGCACGGGGCCTGCAGGCTGCGGGAATCGATGTCATCGACATCGGCATGGCCGCCACGCCGATCGGCTATTTTGCCGCGCATCATCTGGGCTGCGGCAGCGTGGTCATGGTCACCGGCAGCCACAACCCGCCCGATTACAACGGCCTGAAGATGGTGCTTGGCGGCGTTACGCTGGCAGGCGCGGACATCCAGCGTCTGCGCGCGCGCATCGTGGGCGGCGACCTGACGCGGGGTTCGGGCGCCTACGCGACTGCCGATGTGCGCGAAGCGTACCTGGCGCGCGTCGCATCCGATGCCAGGCTTGCGCGGCCGATGAAAATTGTCATCGACTGCGGCAACGGCGTCGCCGGCGCCACCGCGCCCGAGCTGTTCCGCCGTCTCGGCTGCGAGGTGACACCGCTTTATTGCGAAGTTGACGGCACCTTTCCCAATCACCATCCGGATCCGTCCAAACCGGAAAACCTGCAGGAGCTGATCGCGGCGGTGCGCGACTCCGACGCGGAACTGGGCCTGGCGTTTGACGGCGACGGTGATCGCCTCGGCGTGGTAACGAAGCGCGGCAACATCATCTATCCGGACCGTCAGCTGATGCTGTTCGCCGACGACGTGCTCAAGCGTAATCCCGGCGCGGAGATCATCTACGACGTCAAATGCACGCGCCGCCTCGCCTCCTGGATTACCGAGCGCGGCGGCAAGCCGCTGATGTGGAAGACCGGGCATTCGCTGGTCAAGGCGAAAATGAAGGAACGCCATTCGCCCCTGGCGGGGGAGATGAGCGGGCATATCTTTTTCGGTGAGCGATGGTATGGTTTCGACGACGCGCAATACGTGGGCGCGCGGCTGCTGGAAATCTTGAGCCGCTTCCCCGATCCGGATGCGGTGCTCGACGCGCTGCCAGACTCGATCAACACGCCCGAACTCAACTGGAAGCTGGCCGAGGGCGAGCCGCACCGGCTGATCGAAGCGCTGCAGCAAAGCGCACGCTTTCCCGGTGCGCGCGAAATCATCAAGCTCGACGGCCTGCGCGTGGAATACGCCGACGGTTTCGGCCTGGCGCGTGCATCCAACACCACGCCCGTGATCGTGCTGCGCTTCGAAGGCGACACGCAGGCGGCAATTGCGCGTATTCAGGCGGAGTTTCGCGCGGTGCTGCAGTCTGCCAAGCCCGGCGCAGAACTGCCTTTCTGATCGAACTCGTTCACCGCGGAGGCTTCTGCCATGGCTCGCGTCGCATTCATTGAGGAACAAGACCATCCCGAGCTCGTGCCGCTGATCGCGCGCATCAAGGCCGAGCGCGGCAAGGTAATCGACCTGTACAAGGTGCTGCTCAATAGTCCGGCTGTGATGGAAGGCTGGCTCGCCTTTTTCACCGCGATCCGGCAGAAGTCCAAACTCGGCGGCCGCTTTCGCGAGCTTGCGATTCTGCGCGTGGCCATAGTCAACCGCGCCGAATTCGAATATCAGGCGCACCTGCCGTTTGCGCTGGAGGAAGGTGTTAGAGCCGAGCAGATTGCTGCACTCGAAACCTGGCAGATCGCGTCCGTGTTCGACGCGGCCGAGCGCGCCGTGCTCGCCTATAGCGACAGCATGACCAGGGAGATTCAGGTTCCCGACGCGCTGTTTGCACAGGTGCAACAGCACTTCGATGCGCAGGAACTGGTGGAATTGACCGCCACCATCGCCGGCTACAATCTGGTTTCGCGGTTTCTCGAAGCGATGCAGGTGCACCCGCAGCGTCCGGGCTGAGGGCGTCGATGCGATCTGGCTAGGTAACCTCGTAGGCGGTAATGATCACCGCGTCCGCGCGTCGTTCGCCCACGGCTACAGCGATGATCCCGTTTAACCATGCATATCCGGGCGCGCCGGTCTCGAACACCGGCGTGGTGCGGAAATAGTATTCAGCGGGATCGACCGCTTCGCCCGCGCCGAGTCGGCGCATCACTTCCGCCGGTCCGTGGCGCAAGCCCCGGTTGGTAATGCTGATCAGCGCGCCGTCGTCGGTTTCCAGGGTATAGCGCGCCTCCACCTCGAGGATGCCGTCGGATCGAACGATCTGCCAGTCGGCGCCGCCCGGCAGAACGCGCCCTGACATTCTCGCGCCCGAGAACGCGCCGCCCAGAATTTTGACTATGCGCCTGCGGCCGCCGGGGGTCTGGCCCAGATCCAGCGGCACCGCAATGTCGATCCTCGATGTGTAAAGCGGCTTCAGGCCGGGGATCACCGAAACCGTTGGCAATGTCCTGCTATCCATTCCCCACCTTAACGCATTCAACGGGCGTGTTTGCGCTGCAATCGCACCGTACGCGCGCCGCCGGGATTACCATCTGCATCCGCTGCCGGTGACGGCATCCCGGACCAGGAACGGGATGGCGAACAGCCCGGCGCCGGCGTACGCAGTGCGGCAGTCGGAATGCGCGGACCGGGCGATTGCGCGGCTCAAGGGTGTTTCGCGCTCGACCACCGGAGGATTCTGAAGAACGAGCGGTGGCGCGATATTCCGGCCCTGGACCCGGCCTTGGCTTCGGTTGCGCTCCGTCTGTCTGGCGATGTCTCTGGCCGCATCCATGTCTATCGCCGACGATGGCTCGATCACGGCCCCGCTGTCGCCAGCTTCAGTTGGAAAAAATGGAACTGTGATATGGGAAGGAATCGGACCGGACTCTTCGCCTCGATCAAACAGTGCCGCCGGATTTTTCCTCGCGATCGGCGCGTTGACCAAGGATTGCCTTTTCACATTCGTGTCCTGATCGACACCGACGGAGACCGATTGCGGTGCGCGCATGGTCACATCAAGATGGCGCGACCAGGGCGAAGTCGGCGGCACCTGGTCGCCGGCGGAGTTCCACGGGTTATACACGGTAAGCAATGTCACATGCAGCAAGAAGGAGACACAAATAGCGGTTGCGAGTTGACGATTGCCTGCGGCGCGCTTCGGCATCATTGCGCATGGCAGGGAGACGGGCGCTTCGGCGCCGCCGCTTCGCCCCCCGACGAGACCGTACTCCGTCAGCATTTGGCCGCTTTCGCTTTTCATCGCTTGCATTCTAACGCCGAAAATCCGGGCGCCGCGTCGTCGGACGGCTGGCTTTCACTGCGGATATAAAGAAACGCGGGATGGCCGAAGGCGGGCTCCGTGCTTCGCTCTGCGACGAAACCCAGCGATTCGTACAATTTTCTGGCTGGACCCATGAGCGCACTGGTTTGAAGCGCGAAGACACTGGCGCCGGCGGACCGCGCCGCCGACATGCAGTGGCGCATGAGATCCTTCCCAACGCCACGCCGGGTGTAATCAGGATCTACGCCCAGCAATTGAACGTGCGCCCAGCTTTCATGAAAAAGGTGATGCTCGATCGAACGCGGCGCGAAGAAAGCTACACATCCGCTTAGGCGACCGCCTGACTCCGCGACGAACCAGGTTCCCTTCTCACCGTACTGACCTACCATTTTCGAAATGGCACTGCAAAAGTTCAGCGCGTATTCCGGATTCATTGCGTCCAGCACCGGCGCGTAGGCTCGACGCAGCAGGGCTTCTAGGTCAGGGAAATCGTCGGGGTAAGCGGAGCGGATCGGCATGTGAAAAAAGTGATGTTCAAGGTGGCGCGGCCGTCATGAACGTGGAAAAGGTCGCCCAGTCCTCCTCGATCCACGGTGCGTAACCGAGGCTAACGTATCAGGTTTACCGGTGGCCCGCTTGCGGGACGTGCGGTTGAACGCCAGGTTAGGGCGCGCGATGCCATGCTCGTCATTTAGTACAGGCTCACTCGCGGCTCCCGGCAGTACGCCTTGCGGCCAAATGCAGCCTGGCACGCTAGACCCCGCGATCACGCGGTCCAAGGAAGAACCAGAGGAGCAAGCCCAGCACGGGCAGCAGCACCACTGCGATTATCCAAATCAGCTTCTTTTCGTTCGAAGCAGAACTTTGGAAAATATTGATAATTGCCCAGATATCTCCGATAAGTATCAGGAGGCCCAAGACGCCGCTGTTTCCGAAGTTCATAATTTTGGTTCCTTCCCAGTTCGGTTGGGCCGCCAATCCCTGACTCCCGCACAGGCTTTCGCGCTCGTGCGGTGCTGCCGGCCCGTCCGCAGCACCTAGCGTCAGACGCCGCCACGCTGGCGCTCCCATGACTCCACCCCCCCACGCTTGATGCTGAACAGCGGATGTGATTCCGGCGAGGCCACGCTGCGCCACCTGCGATGGAGAGATGGATTTCGCGCCCTCAATTTGAGCATCAAATGATGCCACTCGTAGTCGAGCTGTCCCGCTGTGCTTTCAATCTGCGGGTTCGTCCGAACCGGTCCAACCTTTCGGCGGTTGAAGGAGTACCCGCGTGATTCGGCCTCCACAAGAACGTATCGGAGGTAGGCGTTGATCGCGGACCTCGGAGTGGCGTGTTCCTGGAACCGAAGGAGCTGAGGGTGATGGCGATAGCCTGTGGTCTCGCCTCTAAGGACCGCGCGAGCCAGAAGCGCTTCACGCCACAAGGCAACCAGGCCCTGCGGATCCAGATACTTCGGGTGGATTGTCCAGATTCGCATGCTAGCAGTGGCGTTTAACGTTGGGGCGAACTGGCACGGCGTGGCAACTCCGATTGCGCGAGGTGTTGGATCGCATTCTGGCGGAGGTCACCCCAGCAGCCCAGGGTTCAACCGCCAGGTAGACAGCGTGAGTGCCGAGGCGAACGACACCCACGTAAGATAGGGCAAGAGCAACACCGCCGCAAGCTTGCTGACCCGTGAAAACAGGACGATGGTTACGACGATAAGGGCCCAAAGCAGAAGAATCTCGACGAAGGCCAGTCCACCCTGGCGCCAGACAAAGAACAACCAGGTCCAAAGGGCGTTTACGGCCAACTGGACGATAAACACGAGGAGCGCTCGCCTGGCGCCCGCAAATTCGCGTACCCGCCAGACCAGCCACGCAGAGATGCCCATCAGCCCGTACAGAACCGACCAGACGGGACCGAACAGCCAGCCTGGCGGCGCCCATGACGGGCGCACAAGCTCACCGTAGAAATCGCCTGCGCTTGCCGAAGCGAACCCACCGACCGCTGCAGTGGCAAACGTCGCGACCAGCCAACCGAGCAGGCCCAACGCTTGATGTGCGGTCGAGATAGGCGGCGGACGCATCACCTGCGGTCGAACGCCGAGCTCAGCCGCGGCGCCGCTTCAGCAGCGACGTCGGCTGGAGCGCCGTGTTATGCGCCGTTAAACCAGAAACAGTGATACAAGAAAACATGCGGCTCCGATACCAGACCCAATGGCCGGA
>Ga0208566_1000300_pt1 | contig 35427 bp, 32 predicted proteins | sample PL_2010_150m_FD_184159 | JGI IMG/M metagenome (GOLD analysis project Ga0208566, IMG submission 184159) | Freshwater microbial communities from Powell Lake, British Columbia, Canada to study Microbial Dark Matter (Phase II) - PL_2010_150m... | ecosystem: Environmental > Aquatic > Freshwater >...
GCTATCGCCACGCTTTCTCCAAGCGCACCTCGGCGTTCGTCGACTACGCAAAGATCAGCAATCAGAGGCGCGCCGGCTACGACTTCTTCGCCTACGCCGGCATCAGCGCCACCGGGTCCGCCCTGCCGGCGGCCAGCATAGGCGCCGATCCGCAGACGATGCAACTCGGCCTCTTTCACACGTTCTGATAATGAGTCGGTGACGAGAGCGGTGCAATTGTGGTCCGCTCTCGTCATTTGATCTTGAAATTGTCTGATCCGAAACATGGAGTCATACCAATGAAAATCAAGAACCAGCTTCTTGCGCTCGCCATGGCCGGCATCTTCGGCGTGCCGGCGTTGGTGCATGCCGCAGACAATGTGCAGATCTACGGCACGCTCAACCTCAATGTCCAGAATACCGGCCGCAGTGGCGCCACTGCCGCTGGTACCGCTGGGCTAGCCACACTCGCTGCGGCAGCCACTGGAGCAAACGTTACCACCCGCAACGCCATGAGTACCGACTCGTCGAACATCGGCTTCAGGGGCACCGAAGATCTCGGCGGAGGCCTCAAGGCCACGTTCCAGATAGAGTCCTCGGTCGGCCTCGACGGACAAAACGCCACCTCCCTGCTCGCCAGTCGCAACAGCAAGGTCGGTCTGGCCGGCGCGTACGGCGAAGTCTTCTTCGGCAACTGGGACACGCCGTACAAGGCCGTGGCTTATGGCACCAAGGTGAACGATCCCTTCAACAACACCGACGTCTTCGGCTTCCAGAGCATCATGAGCAGCCCCGGCTTCAAGCAGCGCAGCGGTGGCTATCTGAGCGGCACCAACAATGCCGCGTTCGACAGCCGTGCCGCCAACAGCGTCGCGTACTGGTCGCCGAAGTTCGATGGCTTCGGCGTCAAGTTTGCCTACTCGGCCAACGAGGGCAAGACGGCGACGCTCGATCCCAACCTTTGGTCGCTGGCGGCAAACTATGACAACGGTCCTCTTTCGGCGTTGTATGCCTACGAGCGCCGCAACGACGCCTTCGGGTTGACGCTAATGCAGGCGGTGAGTACGGGTACGTCGTCGAGGGATCAGGCGCATCGCCTCGGTCTTGGCTACATTCTTGGCACCACCACCGTCGGCGCATTGTGGGAACGGCTTGATTTTGCCAACGCCGGAAGGCTCGCGGGCGTAACCAGCTACAAGCGCGACGCCTGGCAGCTTGCCTTGTCGCACAACATGGGGCCGCATGCCTTCAAACTGCGCTACAACCAGGCGCAGGACGGCGCGTGCGGCAACGTTGTCGGGAACTGTTCGACCAAAGGTCTTGGGGCCAAGCAGTGGACCCTTGGCTACGGTTACGCTTTCTCGAAGCGCAGCGAGGCCTTTCTGTACTACACGAAGCTCGCCAACCGTGAGTCAGCCAGCTACACTTTAGGTGTGGCCGGCAATGCCGATGTGACCACGGGAAATTACGGCGTCGGTTCGGATCCAACAGCACTCGGTCTGGGGCTTCGCCACACCTTCTGAGCGGCCTTGGCGGACCGGGAACACCCGGTTCCGCGGGCCGCAATCGCAACTACCTTTTTGCGTGGAGTAGTTTCGGGCGCGTTAGGCGCCCGTTTTTTTGCCCAGGTCCGTAGTCGACAAGAACGCTGGCGTGCGCTCCTGAACGAAAATGTAATCCTTTCGCCACCTTTCCGTAAGGATGTATGGTTCAGAGTCGACATCAGCAAGGTAGCTGCGCTGCTGGGAATATCCTCCGGCATTGCGGCCCCACTCAATAACGCGCAAGGCATTTCGGAGTTCAAGTGCATATTCCGGCCAATGGTCATTTCACTTCGGGCAGTTCCGACCGAACATCGCGCCCCTACCCCGGGGCGGGGACCGAGGCATACGTTGACCGCTTGTTCGCCCATCGCCTCCTGGTCGTGGAGGACACGTCCGAGGTGGCCCGCCTGGTTGCAGATAATCTGCGCGAGATCGTTAAGGAGGTCATCGTTTGCGGTGACGGGCGCGCGGCGCTAAAAATACTGGAGCGCGAGCGTGTCGATCTGGTGGTGCTCGACGTGATGTTGCCGGAACTAGACGGTCTGGAGGTTTGCCGCGCCTTGCGCGCCGCCGGGAACGTGGTGCCGATTCTGATGCTTTCCGCTCGGTCAACCGAACTCGATCGTATCGTCGGCATCGAATTCGGGGCCGACGATTACATGGTGAAGCCATTCGGCATGCTGGAATTGCTGGCGCGGGTGAAGGCACTGTTTCGCCGCTGCGATCTCCGGACAGCGCAATCCGTGGCGGCACAGAATGACCGCTTGATGGTCGCCGACCTGAGCATCGACCGAGTGTCGCGCGAGGTGTCACGCGACGGCAAAGGAATTCCCCTGACCGAAAAGGAGTTCGACCTGATTTGGGTCTTTGCCAGCAATCCCGGTCGGGTCTACGCAAGAAACCAACTCCTCGATCTGGTGTGGGGTTGCGGCACCGGCGTCTATGAGGGCACCGTCACCTCTCATATCAACAGGCTGAGAGCCAGGATCGAGCCCGACCCGGCGAACCCGAGCATCATCCAGACCGTGTGGGGCGTCGGATATCGGCTGCACGCACCGTTGCATACGTAGCAATGCGGTGGTCCATGCTCGCGGCGCCAAGTTCATTGTTCGGCCGCCTCGTGCTGATCCAGGTGGTCTACGGTACAGTCCTGGCGCTCAGCTTTATCGCCGTGCTGGAGGTCACCCATACCCGCTACCACCTAGAGACAACGCAGCGTCAGGGTGTCGGCTGGGCGGCGGAAATCCTCTCTCGCTACCGGGCAGAATTCCCCGCGCCCGGCCAGATTTCCGATATCGAGCCGCTGCAACATTTTCTCCGGAGTCTCGGCAATGCCAGCCCGGCCAGAGATTTTCACGTGATCGACGGCCGCGGCAATATCCTCGCCTCGTCGGTCTCCCCGTCGCTGCTTCGGGGTACCCAGGTCGACGTGGCCGCGGTCGAATCGTTAGTCCGGAATCCGCGGGATCTCCCGGTGACCATCGACGATCCGGCAGCGCCCGGATCCTCGCGGGTCTTTTCCGCCGCGAGTATCGACTACGATGGCGTGCCCGCCGGCTATCTGTTACTCGTGCTGCCCAGGCCGGATGCGGGAATCTTCGCTTTCGGCCGTGACAGCAGGATCTTTCGCGAGGCGCTGGTGATGATGTTGGCTGTCAGCGCCCTTGCTTTCGCCGCCGCGGTAGTTATCCTTCGGTCTATTCTCAAGCCGATACGCGAGCTGTCGCGATCCATGCGTTTGTTTCGTAGCGAAAGCGAAATCCTCTGGACGTCGGCGGATGGCACGGATTTCGAGCCGGAGGACGCCGAAGTGGAGGGTCTGATCCGGCATTTCAACGACATGGCCGGGCAGATCGTGGTTCTCCTGCATCGGCTCAAGGACGAGGACCGAAAGATGCGCGAGACCTTCGCCATCATCTCGCACGACTTGCGTACGCCTCTCACGGTGATCCATGGCTGTGTTGAGACGCTCTACCTCAGGGGGGAAACCCTGCCCACTGAGGAATGCAGCCGTTTGTCAGGGGTGGCCATGGCGCAAGCCAGGTCCCTCGGGCGCCTGCTTGACTCCGTTTTCGACTTGTCTCGGCTGCAAAGTCGGAACTACCAACTACATTGTGAGACCTTCTCCATTGCTGAAGCGGTGCAGGACATCGCGCTGAAATTCTCCGTCCGATCCAAGGAACGTGGGATCTCCATCCGGACTGTCGGAGGAGACAGGCATATCCATGTCACGGCCGACGTGCTGCTCGTCGAGCGGGTATTCGATAATCTGATCGACAACGCTTTGCGGCATGCCGGCGGTGCCGACGAGATCATCATTCGGCTGGTAGAGCGGTCCAGCGACGTGGAGGTGACATTTGTCGACAATGGTCCCGGCTTGCCGGAGGCTGTGGCCAAGCGCTTGCTGACCGGAGCATCGGGCGAGATTTGCTACGCCGGGGCGAGTGAGCACGGGGCAGGCATGGGCCTGAGTATCGTCAGGCGCATTCTGGAATTGCATGGCGCCGAATTTCGGCTTGTCGCAAGCGAAAGCGGAGGCGCGGCGTTTCGCTTCATGCTGCAAAAGACAGCCAGCCTCGGCGCGCCCGCGCCGGCGGGTGACACCCAGGCGGGACCGGAGCAACTCGCGCCGAACGGCGACCGGGAGTTAGGTCGTTCGCAGTTCGGTTCGCCCCCCGCTACCGCCTAGCACCCCAGACCCAAGTGGGGGCACTAGCACCCCAGACCCAAGTGCGGGCACTGGCACCCCGGCAAAGCCGGTGCCAAACAAGCCATCGTCGCCCGCATGTTTCCGGCCGTGGTCGTCCGCCACGCCCTCAACCCTCGGCTGCCAATTGCTTGCGAGCGACAGAACGGTCGACAAGACCTTGCCCATGACAAAAGGCCGGAAGATGATCTCGTCGACGCCATACTCCCGGCACGCCGCACGGTCCAGATCGGTATGGTGGATCCAGGCGAGAACGATCGGCTGGGTCAGACCCGCGAGCCGAAATCGCCGGCACAGCGTCAATGCCTCGATGCCGAGCGCGTAGCCGTCGACAACGATCAGAGCGTGTTCGCATGAAGTGCCGCATTCCCGCAACGCGTCCTGCGGTGCGATGCAAGTCAGGCGCCGCGAGATGTCGCGCATGATGTTGTGGAGGTCGCCATTGTTGGCGGAGGCCTCGGAAACGAAAGCCAGGTTCAGTACCGGTTCATTGATGCCCATGTTGAAGTCCTCTTGGTTTCGCAACGCTGGGCCGAACGACGGCCCGGCGACTATCTTGCCGCGAGAGTGTGACGAAATTCTCCTCGTTCTATCGCGAATCGAAGACGGTAGGCCTGCAGGGAGGTGGGATGGAAGGGTGAGTGGAACTCGGCTTGTCAAAGGCAGCTCCCTGCGCGACCACTCAGCACGCGGTTGTCAGATCCCTTGATGAAGATTACGCATCTGTAACCGTCGCGTGGTGAAACTGTAAGCATGCGGCGAGTACGATGGTTCCCGCAGTAACACATCAATCAACCTTCATTAGGAGAACCACAATGTTCAAGAAAATCTCACTTGTCGTCGCCTTCAGTACCATCGCTGCCTCGGCCTTTGCTTTGACCAGTGCCGATGTGCAAACGACGGTCCAGCTCAAGGACGGATCCACGGTCTACATCTTCCATGATGGCAAAATGGCGATGGAAAACCGCTATGGCCGCACAGAACGCATGGACCCAGGCCATGTGATGGAGACCAAGGACGGCCAGAGGATCACGATGCAAGGTGACGAAGTCGCACGCCTCGAATACATCCGCGCACAGGATCGTGGCGGTTAAGCCCTCGACCGTACTACTAGGACATACAGAAGCGGCTCCTTCGGGAGCCGCTTCTGTATGTGAAATCATCTATGGATTTCATTCCAAGCTTTCAAGGTTGTCGGAATAACGACTCCGCGATAACACAACTGTCATCGCGCCGTCGGGGAGCCGACAGGGTGACGAGAGTAGATTGGGAAACGTAGGTCCAATCAATTTCTAGGAGAAATAAAATGTTGAAAAAACTGTTAATGATTGTCGCCATAAGTGCCGTGACCGCTTCCGCGTTCGCCGAAAATCTTAAAGAGATTGAGAAAACGATCGAACTGAAAGATGGTTCGACGCTCTACATCTTCAAAGACGGAAAAATGGGGATGGAGGACAAATTCGGCGGCTGGTCTTCATCTATGGAATCCGGTCTGGTAATGGAAACCAAAGACGGCAAGAACATCATCATGAACGGCAACGAGATTTGGCGCGTTGAGCAATTGTTGCGTTGGGCTAATCGCCCCGGTTGATTGTCCCGCCGAATCGAGATGAAACTGGCCCTCCCGGTGTGCTGGTCGAGTACTCGTCGGAATCCCCGTTGAGATACCGAATATCGATCCGCATGCGGTGACTTCAATACGCAGCCACTTGATCAAAACTGATTTTCGACTGAAGGATAAATACCATGATCGCACAAGAAGAACTGCACAAACTGGCTGAGGAATTTGATATTTCTCACGGCGGCCTGTCCAACATCGAGTTGATACGCAAAATTCAGCAGAGCGAAGGAAATTTCGACTGCTATGCCACGGCGTCGGAAGGAATATGCGATCAATCGGAATGTTTGTGGCGTGACGACTGCTTGCAGGTATCGGTAGCGTCGCCTGGCTCCAATTAAGACCTACAGAAGCGGCTCCTTCGGGAGCCGCTTCTGTAGGTGAAAACGTCTACGGAGTTCGTTCCAACTGTTCAAGATTGGCGGAATGAGGACTTCGAGATAACAAGAATGTCATCGCGCTGTCGGGGAACCGTCAGGGCGCCGCGAGTAGATTGGGAATCGCAGGTCCAATCAATTTATAGGAGAACTGAAATGTTGAAAAAACTGTTGATGGTTGTCGCAATAAGTGCCGTGACCGCTTCCGCGTTTGCGGTGGATCAATCTCAGGTAGCGAAATCGATCGAGTTGAAAGATGGTTCGACGGTCTACATCTTCAAGGACGGGAAAATGGGGATGGAGGACAAATCTGGTCGGCCCGTCTTCATGGAATCCGGGCACGCCATGGAAACCAAGGACGGCAAGAAAATCATCATGAACGGCAACGAAATCTGGCGTGTCGATCAATTGCTGCATTCGACGCATCGCCCCGGTTGACGCCTCCGCGGAATCTTAATAACTGCGGCTCCTCAGGGGGCCGCTTTCATTTTAGAGTATCCGGAAAGCACCTTGCGCATCTCTTGTCGTAAGAAGCGCTCATGGTGCTGGTGGCTGGCCAGCATGGCGTGACTCAGCCACCCATGTCCCGTCCTGCCTATGTACCCGCTCGACGACCCAACAGCAGTTGGACCATCATCGCCCAGGGGCGTCTCTGCGTTTTCATTCGCCAGGCTCAATGTCCATACGCTCATTGAGGAAGCCCCTATGGTGACGGGCTGAAGCGCCAAGACTGAATCGAAAAGCTTACACGAATGTAATCATCCGGTCATGCAACTATCCGCATTGAACTTCTACAATCCAAGGAGGGTCGTAGCTTGGAACGATTTCGAACACGATCAAACCAAGTCACCTGGATCTGCCACCGGTTTTGCCCTGCTCATTTCGTTGCCTCGGGGCGGCAACACCTGATAGAAGGAAAATCTCCATGAACAAGTTCGCCATGTCCGTCATTGCCGCCTCGCTAGCACTTACCACTCCCTCCTTCGCCGACGATGCACACCACCAGGATGGGGCGCAGAGCGCGTCTGCCAAACCCGTGACGATGGAGAAGACCCAGGACAACGTCAAGAAGATGCAGTCGCAGCTCGACCGCATAGGCAAGGCCAAGAGCGATGCCGAGAGGCAGAAGCTCATGGCGGAGCATATGCAGACCATGCGGGAGAGCATGATGGCCGGCAAAGGCATGATGGGCGACGGTATGGGCTGCCCGATGATGAAGGATGGCATGGGCATGATGCAACACGGCGCAGGCGCGGAGGCTGCGCCAGTGACCCAGCGCATGCAGCAAATGGAAAAGCGCATGGACATGATGCAGTCGATGATGGAACAGATGGCCAAACCGCCCGCCAAGTAGGGAGAAAGGTTCATGATTCATGACCCAGGGGGAACATGAGGCCCCACCCGCTTACTGGGGTTCTCGTTATTCTCTCGGCTGGCTCGTCCTCGGCGCGGCGGCGGCTTACTTCCTGCTGACCGAGCACTTGGCGCATTCCGTCGCCGTGTTGCCCTATCTGTTGTTGGCGGCGTGCCCGTTGATGCATCTGTTCATGCATCACGGGCACGGCGGTCACGGCCATCAGCACATGATGGAACCGGTACAGACATGGGGGTAATAAGGCGGGGGAACTCGCCACCACGCAAAGTGTCGGCTCCCTGGGAGTCGGTGAAATTTGAATGGTTGCTGCGGGCTTTTTTGGATGATGGGTGATGTATCAGGTTTTCGTCACTAATTCACCGGGAGGTGGCTATGTATGGATTCGAACATGGAGAAATGCTTATGGGCTGGGGGTGGTTTGGGATGGTGCTGATGTGGGTTATTCCGGTCGCGATAATCGTCGCGATGGTGCGCCTTTTTATCTGGCGACCTGAGGGCACGAGCAGGCAGACCGCGCGTGAAATTCTGGAGGAACGTTACGCCCGGGGCGAGATTGAGCGAGATGACTATCTCAAACGGCTTGGCGATTTGAGTAAATAGGCGATGCCGAATTCTGTCAATAATCGTCGTGAAGGCTTGCCGGCGCATCGTGCGCATGACCACCATCAGACCGCTGCGGCGACGACCAAAGACCCGGTCTGTGGCATGTCGGTCGAGTTGGGTGTCGGCAAGCCGAGTCTGGTTCACGATGGCCAGACCTATCATTTCTGTTCGCAGAAATGTCACGACAAGTTTGCGGCAGCTCCGGGTCCCTATCTGACCGGGGATAAGCCGGCACCGGCGGGCCCCAAGGGCACGCAATACACCTGCCCGATGCATCCCGAGATTGTCCGCGATGCACCAGGCGATTGCCCGAAGTGCGGCATGGCGCTGGAGCCACTGGGGGTGCCGGCGGCCGACGACGGCCCGAACCCGGAGCTGGTCGATTTCAAGCGCCGCTTCTGGGTTGGCGTGGCGCTGACGCTGCCCCTGCTGCTGCTGACCATGGGGCCGTTTATCGGCCTGGGCTTTGCCCGTGCGGCGCTGGGCGAGCGCGCGGCTCAGTGGTTCGAACTGATCCTGGGCACGCCGGTCATTCTTTGGGCCGGCTGGCCCTTTTTCGTGCGCGGCGCGAAGTCGGTTACCAATCGAAGCCTCAACATGTTCACGCTGATTGGCATGGGCGTGGGCGCGGCCTACCTCTTCAGTATCGTCGCGGTGCTGGCACCGAACCTGTTCCCGGCCGGTTTTCGTGACGCGCAGGGGCGTGTCGGCGTCTATTTCGAGGCCGGTGCGGTGATCGTGGTGCTGGTCCTGCTGGGTCAGGTCATGGAACTTGGCGCCCGCGAACGCACCGGCTCGGCGATCCGGGCGTTGCTGGACCTCGCCGCCAAGACGGCGCGCATCATCCGTGCCGACGGGCGTGAGGAGGATGTCCCGCTCGAAAGTGTGGTGGTCGGCGACCGATTGCGCGTGCGTCCCGGGGATAAGGTGCCGGTGGATGGCGTGGTCCTCGAAGGCCGCTCCTCAATCGATGAATCGATGATCTCGGGCGAACCTGTACCCGTGGAGAAGGTCGTCGGCGACGGGGTCACCGGCGCCACGATCAACGGCACTGGCTCGCTTATCATTGAGGCGAAGCGGGTCGGCGGCGACACACTGCTCGCCCAGATCGTCGATATGGTGGCCAAAGCCCAGCGCTCCCGCGCCCCGATACAGAAACTCGCCGACTCCGTGGCCGGCATCTTCGTGCCGGTGGTCATCGCCATCGCCATCCTCGCCTTCATCGCCTGGGCGATCTGGGGTCCGGCCCCGGCGCTGTCCTACGCGCTGGTTTCTGCGGTTGCCGTGCTGATTATCGCCTGCCCCTGTGCCCTGGGATTGGCCACGCCGATGTCGATCATGACCGCCACAGGGCGCGGCGCCCAGGCCGGCGTTCTGATCAAGAATGCCGAGGCGCTGGAGCGTTTCGCCAAGGTCGACACGCTGATCGTCGACAAGACCGGCACGCTGACGGTCGGCAAGCCGAAACTTGTCGCCGTGTTGCCCGCCGACGGTCATGACGAGGCGGAGGTATTGCGCCTCGCCGCCAGTCTGGAGCGTGGCTCAGAGCATCCACTGGCCGAGGCGTTCGTCACCGGGGCCGAAGAGCGCGGCGTCGAACTGGCGAAAGCCGAGGACTTTGCAGCCCTGACCGGCAAGGGCGTCAAGGGCGTGGTCGATGGCAAGGCCGTCGCGCTGGGTAATGCCAAGCTGCTGGCCGAACTCGGCCAGGACGGCGGTCGCTTCGCGGAAATAGCCAACGCCCGGCGCGATCAGGGCGAGACCGTGATGTTCGTCCTGATTGGCCGTGAAATCGCCGGACTGGTTAGCGTCGCGGACCCGGTCAAGGACACCACGCCCGCGGCGCTCAAGGCACTGCATGCGCAAGGCCTGCGCATCATCATGGCGACCGGCGACAACGAGCGCACCGCCCGGGCCGTGGCGGCACGCCTGGGCATCGACGAAATTCGCGCCGACGTATTGCCGGCGGACAAGGCGCGCCTTATCAGGGAACTGCAAGCCGAGGGGCGCAAGGTCGCCATGGCCGGCGACGGCGTGAACGACGCCCCGGCGCTGGCCCAGGCGGACGTGGGCATCGCCATGGGTACCGGCGCCGACGTGGCCATCGAGAGCGCCGGCTTCACGCTGGTCAAGGGCGACCTGAACGGCATTGTCAGGGCGCGCCGACTCTCCCGGGCAACCATGCGCAACATCAGGCAAAACCTGTTCTTTGCGCTGGTCTACAACGCCGCCGGCGTGCCGGTGGCCGCCGGAGTTCTCTACCCCTTCCTGGGCATGCTGGTGTCGCCAATCTTCGCCGCCGCCGCGATGAGCCTGTCCTCGATCTCGGTGATCAGCAACGCGCTGCGGTTACGCCGGGTAAAGATCTAGCGTGTCGAGGAACTGCTGCCCGCGGATCATAGTCGCGGCGGCTGATGGTTTCGCGGAAGCCCAACGAAAGCAGCTCCTCAGGGAGCCGCGTCCGTCTTGAAGTATCTGGAAAGTATCTCACGCATCCCCTTTCGTAATTCCGCATCGCCGGCGCGAACCGCCCTGGCGTACAAGTCGGGGGCAATCTTAGTGAATACCTCAACGACCTCCGGGTCAAAATGGCCCGCCGAATCTTTCTCGATGGTGGTCAGCGCTTCGTCAAGCGCGATTGGCTTCTTGTAGGGTCGTTCCGAAGTTAGGGCATCGAAAACATCGACGACGGCGAATATTCTGGCAGTGCGGGGAATCGCGTTGCCGCGCAGTCCATCGGGATAACCCGTGCCGTCGAAGCGCTCATGGTGATGACGAATGGTCAGCATGGCGCCGCCCAGCCAGGGGTTGTCTGCGACGATCTCGATGCCGAGCAGGGCATGCGTTTTCATAATCACGAACTCATCGTCCGTCAGCTTCGCGGGCTTGAGCAGAATGCGGTCGGGGATACCGATCTTGCCGACATCGTGAAGGAAGGCGCCAACCACCAGATCCGCAATGTCCGGTGTCGGCAAAGCCATGGCCTCGGCGAGGGCGACGGCGTAGAGCGTTACCCGGTAGTTGTGGGCATCCGTGTCCGAATCCCGCTTGGCGACGGCATTGCCGAGCGAGCGCAGCAGAGAGAGGTTGGAATCCAGCAGGCGACGGGACAGTCCGGACGATCTTCGTAACATGCTTAACAGCAGCGGGTAGAGAAATACCGCCGTGACCAGCACCGACAGAGCAGCCGTCAGCGCTCCGCTGCGGACTTGCGCTCGTTGACCTCTTAAGGTCTGCTCGTCAAGGCGACTGACGCCCTCCAGATAACCCACCAGCGTTCCATTCTTTCCGAATAACGGCAAAATGACTTGGATCAGCCGCTCTCCGCCGACCTCGATCCAGTTCTGATGGCTTTGTCCCCGGCCCGGCCATTCATGTTGCCGAGACCGGGCCGCGTCGATGAGGGGTGCGGGAATGTCCTGCCAGGTCTCATAAATCAACACCCTTCCCGGGTTGAATACGCGAATGCCGACAAACCGGGTACGATCAAGCAGGCGGCTGAGTGCAACGTGTTTCTCGGGGGCATTGGCATCGATGGCCACCTGCATGGCGGGAGACTCGAAATGTCGAGCGCCCTCCGCGGCTTGTTCCAGCGCAACCTGCTCGGCTCGGCGGGTTTCGAGCAGGTACGAAGCGCCGCCGGCTGCCAGGCCGATGACGATCGCGGCGATACTCAGTTTGCGAGCGAGCAACCGGCGCAGTTGTCGAGGGCTCTCAGGCAACAAGGCAGTCATCTCAATCCTTCAGATTCCTCAGCATGTCCGAGATCATCATGAAATGCCCTTTTACCCGGTCCAGGGAAAATTCGTACATCAGAGAATTCTCCGCGAATTTTGCCCTCTCCACATCCATCTCCACCGTGTTTCCGTCAGCGCTCGGTTGAGCCGGGACGTGATATTTGAGCAGATAAGGGGGAGCAGAGAATTGGGATTTGCCCGCAATGTGGCCTGGAGTTGTGGCTGAAAGCGCGAGCGGCGATGTATTTGAGACCGATCGGGCAATGCCCAAAGCCTCTTGAAAATCGATGTCCACCGCCTTGTAGCCGGGCGTGTCGGCATTGGCGATATTGGAGGCGATCAATTGTTGGCGATAGGCACGCAACCCCAGCGCCGTCTCCTGAAAACCATGCTCGCCACCATGATTCGACGCGCCGATCGGGAAGTGCTGCGGATGGGAGCCTCCGCTGGGGACGTCACTCTTGGAATTCTGCCCACCGCTCCCGGGCGCCTGACTTATCGCCTGTGCGAGTACTGTCGAAAACGACTGCCCCGCGCTGGCTCTCGGGGTGACTACATTGGCGCCATGATCGCTGTGTCCACCACTGGTGGGTGGCTGGACAGCGGGCGGATTTCCAATTCCAGAGACCGGCGGCATGGCGTTACGTTTGGCCGTTCTTGATCAGGATGGCCTTGATCGGGTCGATCGACCCAATTGCATGCCGTCGGCCGGCCTATTTCAGCGATGCGCCCAGATCGCGATGAGCCTGTTCCAATGCCTTAGCCTCCCGGGCCGCGGCACTAAGCTGCTTCTCAAGTTCTCGGCAATGGGCACCCATCGAGTCCGAACTAGCGTACCTGAGGCGTCCCCGAAAAGCGACCCCGCTAAACAACCGTATCAGTGTTGTACGCAAGTGATTCTCCTCAAGCGTTCCGGAGAATCAATTATGCGACCTGGAGGCGCGCGCGCGCATGACCGCCGGATTACAAGTTTGTCACGGCAATGTCAGGATGAGAGGTAAGGTTTAGTCCACACGAAATCCTTTGATACGCTGTTTTCAATGCTGATGTTCCGAGGCCCCACCTTTTTGATCGCTTGACGAGGGGGATTTATCTTGCACGGGCTTTCCATGTCCCATCATGCCCATGTGCGCGCCCTGATGTTCCGACGCTCGCTCTTTTTGATCGCTTGACGACGAGGAGTTATCGGGCGCAGGGTTCCCCTGTCCCAGCATGCCCATGTGGCCGCCCGATAACCCAACAACCACGAGTACCACAATCATCATCGCCAGCATGACTTCTCCTTTTTGATATTGCTTCATTTTTTCACTCCTTTTGAGCACCGATAGAAAACGTCATGTACGATTGACTTCCATGCCGCTCTCTTAGTGCTCCAAGTCGTGCGCCAGTCGCCACTGCTTAACCAGCGCATAGATGGCCGGAATCACGAACAAGGTCAGCAGCGTCGCCGAGATCATGCCGCCCACCATCGGCGTGGCGACGCGGCGCATCACCTCGGAACCGGTGCCGCTGCCCCACATGATCGGCAGGAGGCCGGCGATGATGGCGAACACTGTCATCATGAGGGGGCGCACGCGCATCACGGCACCCGCCGTCACTGCGTCGTACAGATCCGCGACACTCGCCTGGCGACCCTCGGTCGCTCGCTTTGCTTTGAGCGCCACCCACTCCTGGTCGAGATAGATCAGCATCACCACTCCGGTTTCGGCGGCCACACCGGCGAGTGCTATGAAGCCGACCGCCACCGCCACCGACAGGTTGTAGTCGAGGAGCCACATCAGCCACACGCCACCCACGAGTGAAAAGGGGACCGAGAGCATGACGATGAAAGTTTCGGTCAGGCGCTGGAAATTGAGGTAGAGGAGTAGGAAGATGATGAGCAGCGTCACCGGGATAACTATCTTCATTTTCTCGATGGCCCGCTCCATGTACTCGAACTGGCCGCTCCAGGTGACGTAATAGCCGGGCGGGAACTTGACCTTCTCCGCCACGGCCTTCTTCGCGTCGGCGACGTAGCCGCCGATGTCGCGGTCGCGGATGTCGACGTAGATGTAGGCGGAGAGCAGCGCGTTCTCGGTGCGGATGGACGGAGCGCCCTTGGTGATCGTTACCTTCGCGAGCTGCCCCAAGGGGATCATCGCGCCCTCCATGGTCGGCACCAGCACCTCGCGAGCGATTTGCTGCGGGTCGGCACGCAGCTCGCGCGGATAGCGGACGGTGACGCCGAAACGTTCCCGACCCTCGACCGTGGTGGTCACCATTTCCCCGCCGAGTGCGGTGCCGATCACGTCCTGCAGGTCGCCGACGGCAAGACCATAGCGGGCAAGCTGCTCGCGGTCCGGTTTGATGTTGAGGTAGAAGCCGCCGGTGATGCGCTCGGCGAAGGCGCTGGTGGTGCCGGGAACGGCTTTCACCACGGCCTCGATCTGCTTGGCCAGGGTTTCCATTTCGCCCAGATCCTTGCCGAAGACCTTGATGCCAATAGGCGTGCGGATGCCGGTCGATAGCATGTCGATGCGGGCCTTGATCGGCATGGTCCAGGCGTTCGCCACGCCGGGGAATTGCAGGGCCTTGTCCAGCTCGGCAATCATTTTGTCGGTAGTCATGCCCGGCCGCCATTCGGATTCCGGCTTGAGGTTGATTACCGTCTCGAACATTTCGGTCGGCGCCGGATCGGTCGCCGTGTTGGCGCGACCGGCCTTGCCGTAGACCGATGTCACTTCGGGGAAGCTCTTGATGATCTTGTTCTGAGTCTGCATGAGTTCCGCTGCCTTGGTGATCGACATGCCGGGCAGGGACGAGGGCATGTAGAGCAGCGTGCCTTCGTTCAGCGTCGGCATGAATTCCGTTCCCAACCTGGCGGCAGGGATGATCGACACCCCCAGGACGACAACGGCGGCGAGCAGGGTGGCCTTTTTCCAGCGCATGACCAGGTTAAAAACCGGCCGGTAGGACCAGATCATGAAGCGCACGATCGGATTCCTGTGCTCGGAGGGGATGCGCCCGCGAATGAACAGCATCATCAGGACCGGCACCAGCGTGATCGACAGGAACGCGGCGCCGGCCATGGCAAAAGTCTTGGTGTAGGCGAGCGGCGCGAAGAGCCGCCCCTCCTGGGCTTCCAGGGTGAACACCGGCAGGAAGGAGACGGTGATGATGAGCAGCGAGAAGAACAGCGCCGGCCCCACCTGCTTGCAGGCGACGATTATCGCCTCGAAGCGGGAATCCCCTTCCCGCAACCGCTCTAAGTGCTTATGCGCGTTCTCGATCATGACGATGGCGGCATCCACCATGGCGCCCATGGCGATGGCGATGCCGCCCAGGCTCATCAGGTTGGAGTTCATGCCCAGCGAGCGCATGGCGATGAAGGCGATCAGCACCCCGACCGGCAGCATCAGGATGGCGACCAGGGCGCTGCGCACATGTAGCAGGAAGACGATGCAGACCAGCGCGACGATGACAGATTCTTCCAGCAGCGTTCTCTTGAGGGTTTCGATGGCGCGGTGGATCAGCTCGGAACGGTCGTAGACCGTTTCCACCGTCACTCCCTCGGGCAAGCCGGGACCGATTTCCGCGATCTTGGCTTTCAGGTTGTGGATGACTTCCAGGGCGTTCTGACCATAGCGGGCCATGGCGATGCCCGACACCACCTCACCTTCGCCATTGAGTTCGGTCAGGCCGCGCCGTTCGTCCGGCGTGAGCTCGACGCGGGCGATGTCGCGAATCAACACCGGCGTACCCTTGTCGCTCTTGACGACCAGCATTTCGATGTCGCCCTTGCCACGCAGATAGCCCTCGCCGCGCACCATGTACTCGGTTTCGGCCATTTCCACGGCGCGGCCGCCGACATCGCGGTTGGAGTCGCGGATCACCTGGGCAACCTTCATCAGGGGGATGCCGTAGGCGCGCAACTTCACCGGGTCGACAGTCACCTGATAGGTCTGGACAAAGCCGCCGATCGAGGCCACCTCGGCGACGCCGTGGGCCTTGGTCAGTTGATAGCGCACGTACCAGTCCTGGATGCTGCGCAGTTCTGCCAGGGTCTTGTCCTTGGCCAGCAGCGCGTACTGGTAGACCCAGCCGACCCCGGTGGCGTCCGGCCCGAGCGACGGCGTGACGCCCTTGGGCATGCGACTGGACGCAAAATTCAGGTACTCGAGTACGCGCGAGCGTGCCCAGTAGATGTCCGTGCCGTCTTCAAAAATGATGTAGACGAAGGAGGCGCCGAAGAAGGAAAAGCCGCGCACCACCTTGGATTTCGGCACCGACAGCATGGCGGTGGTCAGGGGGTAGGTGACTTGATCTTCCACCACTTGCGGCGCCTGGCCGGGATACTCGGTATACACGATGACCTGCACGTCCGAGAGATCGGGCAAGGCATCGATGGGTGTCCGCAGGACCGCATAGATTCCGCCGAACGTGATGAGCAGCGTGGCGAGCAGGACCAGGAAACGGTTTCTGCCCGACCATTCGATGATATTCGCAAGCATGGGGTTCCCCGTTTCAGTGATCGGTATGAGCCGACGGACGCGTAGCGCCTGCGCCTTCGAGCTTGACGATCACCCACTCGCCGGGTTTCCGCTCGATGAAGGTGAATGCGACCGTCGCGCCGGGCTTGAGCGTTCCGATCAGCGCGGAATTGGCGAGCCTAAAATCCATCGTCATGCCCGGCCACTTGAGGCTGGCCACCGGACCGTGCGCGATGGACACCGTCCCGGCTTTGGCGTCGATGGCTTCGATCTTGCCTTCGGCCTGGTGGCTAGCTCCCTTGGCGGCAGGCGTCGCTTTTTCCGCTTCGGCTCCTGCCCCGGCTTCCAGCTTCGGCGCCCCTGCGTGGGCGGAGTGGCCGAAACCGCCGACGGCCGCCTTGAGATTGCTTTCCGCATCGATGAGGAAATTGGCGGCAACCACGACAAGCTCGCCGTCCTTGACACCCTCGATGACCTCAACGTAGGTGTCGCTGCTGGCGCCGAGCCTGACCTCGCGCGGCTCGAAGCGACCTGCCCCGGCCTCGATCAACACAATGCGGCGCGTGCCGCTGTCGATGACGGCCGAGACGGGCACCGCGACAACCATGCCTTTCGTGGCGACCGAGAGTTCCACCCTGGCATACATGCCGGGCTTAAGCAAGGCTCCTGGGTTGGACATTTCAATGCGAACCTGAACGGTGCGGGTTTCGGCTTTCAGCGTCGGATAGACGTAGGTGATGGCGCCCCGGAAGACCTTGTCCGGGTAGGCATTGATTTTCACCGTGGCGCCAGCGCCCACTTTCACCAGGCCGATGTCCTGTTCGAAAACGTCGGCGATAACCCATACGGCGGACAGATCGGCGACCTGGTAGAGGGCGTCGCCCGGCATGAAACGCATGCCTTGCAGAGCCTTTTTTTCGGTGACGATGCCGACGACCGGCGAGCGGTAGGTCAGGGTGCGCTTCGTCTGGCCGGACTTGGCAAGGACCTTGACCTGCTCCTCGGAAATATCCCAGTTCTTGAGACGCGTCAGGCTCGACTCGGCCAACTGCCGCATGCTGTTCTGCGCTTCGCCACCGGCTTCCTTGAGCGCCTCGACACCCTGGGCGGCGATGGCATATTCGCGCTGTGCGGAGACAAGTTCGGGGCTGTAGACCTCGAACAGCGGCTGCCCTTTTGTCACGGCCTGCCCCGTCACGTTGACGTTCAGTCGTTCGACATAGCCCTCGAACTTCGGGGAGATGGTGTAAAGACGGCGTTCGTCCGGCTCGATGCGACCGGAGGCTCGGACGATTCTGTCCAGTGAACGCCGGCTCGCGGCCTCGGTCCTGACGCCGAGTTTCTGCACTTTCTCGGTACTGATCTTGATCGAGTTGGAAGCGCCCGGAGCGCCCTCCTCGCCATCCTCTCCGCCTTCGAAGACCGCGACGTAATCCATGCCCATCGGGTCTTTCTTTGGTGTCGGTGAGGTATCCGGCAGGCCCATCGGGTTGCGGTAATAGAGCAGCTTGCGTTCCTTCTTGGACTCGGCCGGCGCGGCCGCCGACGATTGTGCAAGCGTAGCGGCGCCAGGTTCGCTGCCACTGTTGCGCGTCCCCATCCAATAACCGGCACTCGCCGCGAATGCCGCCACGGCAACAGCAGCCACGATTCCCGTTCCTGGTTTCATAAGTCTTCCCCGATGAGTCGTTCAATGTCCGCTAAGCGCGCTTGCTGCTCGTCCTGCGCCTTGATGATGTCCTGTTTCGCCTTGAGGATCTGGCGTTCCGCGTCGAGCAGGGTGGCGAAATCCACCTTGCCGGTTTCGTAGCCGACTAGCGCCGCCTGGAAGGTGAGTTCAGCCTGCGGCAACAGTCTAGTTTGCGCCAGTATTTCCATGCGCCGCGCCGCATCCAAGCCGGCGAGGTTCTCGGAGAGATCGGCCAGCGACTGGTTCGCGGTGGCTTGCTTACGGGCGCGCGCGGCGTCAGTCATCTTCTCGGCCTCGCGCTCCTGGCTGCGGCGGCTTTCCTGCTGCAGCGGGATGTTCAATTCGAACATCAACTCCCACTCGTTCACACGGTTGCGCGCTTGCATCGGCGAGACGCCGACGGTGAAGTCGGGATAGCGGTTGCGGTAGGTAAGGTCACGGTTCTTCTCCGCCGCGCGAATTCGGGCCTCGTCGGCGAAAAGCTGCGGATTCTTGCCGCGCAGACGATCCTCCAGCGCCACATAATCGAGCTTGGCGGCAGAGGGAATCGGCCGCAGGCGTTCCGGGTCGGCGAGGGGCAACTGGGCGGGGCGGGCCAGCAGGGTGTTGAGGCGCGCGCGCGTATGGTGACGCTCGGTCTCCATCTGGATCAGTTCGTTTCTCATCGCAGTGCTTTCCACCTGGACGCGGATCGCGTCCTGCTGAGGCACCAGACCACCGGCATAGCGTACCTGGGTGATGCCCTCGATACGCTCGATCAGGTCGATGACTTCCTTGTTCAAGCGGATCAGTTGCGCCAAGGCGAAATACTGGGCATACGCCGTCTTGATGCGTGCCGCCTGTTCGGTCCAGGTGACGTTAAGCTTGCCACTCGCTGCTTCGGCCTCGGCTTCGGCCGCTGCGCGCTTGAGGTCGCGCTTGCCCCAAAACGGCAGCGCTTGCATCAGCGTGTACTTGGCGCCCCCGACGCGGCCGGGCAGTAGACTGGGGCCGGCTTCGGATCCGAAATTGGTGATGTTTTGCAACTCCGTGCGCAACACCGGGTCGGGCAGCGCACCCGCCGGATAGATTCGCTCCCGCGCCGCCTCGGCTTCCATGCGCATGGCAGCGTATTCCGGATTCCTTTCTTTGGCATAGACGAGCAGGCTTTCGACTGTCTTGCCTAACGTGCTTTCTTGCGCTAGCACCGATGTTGGCACGCAAAGGGCTAGCCAGAGAGCGATCGCCGGCGCGGGAATTGCACGTCTCATATATAACCTCCAAGGGAACGAAAACGTTAATTCGCTTTGTAAAATTGGACGACAGTTAAACTTCCATTCACATTGTCGGCGATGAAACGGATTTTGTCGCCATCCTTCATCTTTTTCATTCAGTTCTCCAGTCGCGGTTTGCAGTCAAAGCAAGAATGCCCCGCAGTTTGACGCATCCTGGACTACGGCAAGCTGACTGAAACATTACACTTCTGTAATCTTCGGCACTCACGAAAATCCCTCGGTCAGCAACGCGAGGCCGCTGGCCGAGGGATTGTTGGGTTCGTCAAATCGCTTAGGCGCCGAATTCCAACTTTGGCCCAATCGGGAAAGTCGGCGTTTTTAGCGCATTCCACCCATGATAATATTGGCCGCATTCGCGGCATTATTCACGGGCATCCCGGCATTCTGCAAAGTGGATTGCATGGACACGGAGGAAGACACGTCAGTGGTGACCATGCTAACGGTGCCGTCTGCCTTGAGGATGGGCATAATCAGATTGGTGACATTCTGTCCATTCAAGGCCGCGAGCATATTCGCCGACTTCGTTAGGTCGGCCGTTACATAGCTGCTCATCACCCCAACCATGGCTGAAACGGTACAGGCGATTTGCTGCGAAGTCGTGGTGCCCGTGGCATTGCAGGGGACACCTTTGGCGTCTTGGATAAGGTTTGAGTTCTTCGCCGCCATCACTACCCGTCCGAGCTGTTTGACCATGTTGGATTGCGTGGTCAAGGTGGCCGAATTGGCAGCGCTGTTCTTGAGATCCACCATCGGCATGACGCTCAAATCAATACCGAACGATGACATGACGGATTGCACCGCAGCGATCGACTGAGTGATCTTTGTTGCGTCAATCGTCGTTGTGCTGACGGCGCTGGCAGCCATTTCACTGAATGGCGTGACGTAGACGGTCGTCGAGTTGCCAACTGCGGGTACGACGGCGCGCATGGTCATGTTGTAGGGAATGTCGGCGCCGGTTGTTTCATCCACCATCGTGCTGACCGCGCCGGCCATCACCTTGATCATCGCCGGTCCCGTGTAGCCGTCGCCAAAGGTCATGCTATAGGAACCATCGTTTCCCGTGGTGGTGGTTACACAGGACGCATCGGCCTCGGGGGCGCCATTCACGATCCGGCACGCCAATACTTTGGCTTGCTTGACGAGTCCCTTGGCCACCGTGCCGCCAACCGTGGTTGGGGTCACTGCTGGCAAGGTCGTGCCGGTGGAAGCGCTTCCTCCATCACCGCCACCACAGCCCGTCACAATAAAGGCCGTGGCTAAAACCATTCCAGTCATCTTGATCATCTCTTGTTCCTCGCTTTCAAGTATCGGTTGAATGATGTGAATGATGTTTCAGTTAGGCTTGAACGGTGAAGTAATCCAGGCCCATCGGTGCCAAACCGACCAGGTGGACTCCGGGCATGTCGTCCATGATGTCAAGCATCGTCTGAGCTACGTTGGGAGCGATACCGGAATTGCTGTCGTTGCCAGCCAGAACGTCTTGAATGAGACCGCCCATCATTGTGCCGATATCCACACCAGACACTCCGGAAGACGCCTGGGCGACTCCGTTACCATTCAACGGTTGATGCAGTCCGATGCTCTGCATCACGGTACTGATACTCAAACCGGGAACCACCGTGGATGTCGGGGTTCCAGCGACACCCGTCAGCGACTGATGCAGTACGGTACCGCTCATGATCGTAGCGTTGTCCGAACCGAGCATTCCGGTGGAAAACTGTGCGCCGGTGAAACCATTCGAAGAGTTCATTATTGTGGAAAGGCGATTCATTTTGATTCTCCTGAGTTATTGAAACGTGGGTAGGTGATTACAGCGTGATGGATTCAAAGTACTGCATTGATCGTGGTAGCCAACTAGGCGTAAAAGCCCTAGGCAGCGATTGCTGAGTGACTTGGGCGTTACTTGAGTTGAATAAGACGAGTCCACGAATGGGAATATATCCCATATTATTCCGCAGCGCAACAAATACTTTCAATGTAGATATAGGAATTTGTGATAGGGGCTCTTCCTGGTGCCATTGCCAGCGCGACGTTGGTGCGGTCCACCAGGCGCAAGCGTATGAGAAAGGAGCGCAGATTCTTGGGTCAGCACTGTTCTGCCAAGGGATTCTTTGTATCCACTACAGAGAAAGCTAAGTGCGATCCGGGAGGACATCAATTGCTAGGAGCAGGAGGAAAAGCCATTCCAGCAAATGAACCGACGCCGCTGAACGGTGATCGAAAGTTCGCCCCAAAAGTCAGGGCCGCGTCAGCGGCCCCTTCCGCCGCTTAGAGCGGCTCAAAAACGCTAGCCCCGGCTTGTCCGGGGATATTTCTATCTTCCCATGTTGCCAGTCATCATCCCAGATCTCGGCACATAGGTTGTTCCGTCCGGGAACGTCACTGTTCCGCCGGTGCCCACGGTGATCCCGTATCCCGTGCCGGGCATGAATCTGCCCTGCTGTCCTTGAGCCGGAACGCGTGACGGCGTGTAGGTGGTGCTGACTCCATTGGCGATCGCCGTCACTGTGCCGTCGGCATTGAAAGTCACAGCTCCGCGCGGAAGCATTCCCGCGTTGGTCATCTGGGCAATCATGTCTGCTGGCGTAAGGGGAGCAACCGTCACGCCAATCCCAAGGGTGAGACCCATCGGCATCACAAACCCCGCCGGTGGCGTAAAGTCCGCCGGGAACGAATAACCCTGCATTGGGGTAAACCCGTCTGCAAAATGGGGCATCTCACCCAGCGTGCTCTGCATGAACGCGAATTGCAGATTCCCTGGGCAGATGTATGAAACTTTATCCTGGGACAACGTGCAGTCGGTAATTTTTGCGCCTGCAGGTGCGTTCGACGCGTTGTAACTCGGAGATAGCATGGGAATCAGGTGCATGGCGCCAAGTGTGACGCTGCCATCCGTTGCAATGCTCGCTCCCATGGCCTGGAGGCCCTGGGTGAGGTAAGAAGGCAAGTCAGTTGCTGAGGCGAGCGCGGAAAACGTGATGGCTGCTGCGATAATTGTGGACTTCATTGTCAGGCGAGACATGATTGTTGCTCCTAAAGTTGGATATAAAATGCCGATGATTGATTCAATCTATTGCGGCGTTCGCGGGGCTCAGGTCACAATGAACTGACCCATCATGCCGCGATCCTCGTGTTCCAGGATGTGGCAATGAAACATATAGGGCGCGTTGGCAGCGGCGGTGTAATCGGTCATCTTGAGGATGAGCTTTACGACCTCCCCGCTATTGACCTGGACGGTATCCTTGTAGCCCTTCTCGTAGGCATGCACGTTGGCAACACTGCCGTTTCGCTCAACTATGGTGAAATGCGTACCGTGGACATGGAAGCTGTGCAGCATTCCCATCGGACCGGCATTACGGATTTCCCAGATCTCGATGTCATTGAGCGGGACGGTCTGGTCGATACGCGCCAAATCCAAACTGACGCCGTTGATGAGGAACTGCATTCCGCCGCCCATGCCCATCATCATTCCCATGCCCATCCTCATGCCCATGGATAAGGTGAAGGAGCGGGTTCGGGCCGCTGCTGCCGGATCAAGCCACTCCAAATTCGCCAGCGTGGCCGGAAGGGTCGTGCTCTGAGCCGGCGTCTTGTCGATGTTGAGCATCAAAAGGGAGGCTCTGCTCAGCGTATCCAACAGGACAAGGCGCTTGCCCAGATCGGCGGTGCAGTTGATGACGACTTCCGCCCGTTCTCCGGGACTGAGGGTGAGCGTAGTAAGCTCGACCGGCGCCTCCAGCAGCGCGTTATCGGTGGCGATTTGGCGGAATGTTCGCCCGTCGCTAAACGCCAGTCGATACACGCGCGCATTCGAGCCATTGAGGACGCGGAAGCGCACTTCCTTGGCGGGCAAGCTGACGCGTGGGCTCACCGCGCCATTGACAAGAAAGACATCGCCGAGCATTCCTTGAATGGAATCCGTCATGCTGGACAGGTAAGCGAAGCTACCGTCTGTGCGGAATCGACGATCCTGGATAATCAGCGGAATGTCGTCCTCGCCCCATGTCTTCGGCAAATCGAGAACGTCGGTATGTGCGTCCTCAACCATCAGCAAACCGGCCAAGCCCATATAGACCTGTCGGCCTGTCTGTCCGTGTGTATGCGGATGAAACCAGTTGGTGCCGGCGCGCTGCCGGACGGTGAAAACGGCGTTCCAAGTCGCGCCGGGTTGGATCAATTGGTGCGGGCCACCGTCCATGTTCGCGGGGACATGCATGCCGTGCCAGTGGAGGGCCGTCGGTTCGGCCAGATTGTTGCTCACATTGAATGAGACGTTATCTCCATCCCGAACCTTGATGGCCGGGCCGAGAAAATTGCCATTGATCCCGTAGGTTGAAGTCTTCTTGCCAGGCAGGAACTCCATCTGACCGGATTGCAGTGAGAGATGGAAGCTGCTGCCAGTGAGCAGAGGTAGGATGGGTAGGATATTGGAACCGAGGGCAGGTATGACTCCCCCGGTGTACGCTTCGCTTCGGCCGGCAAGTTGCCACAGAAGACCGGCTCCGGAAAGCTGTAAGAAGTTGCGGCGTTGCATGCTGCTCTCCTAAAGTTCAACAAAAATCCTGATGCGGCTAGCCATTCGCGCGATCAACCGCCCAGCACGGTGATGGCTGTCGCAATATATTGGCCACCCGTGAATTGGACGCTGACATTGAGACGCGATCCGCCCATCATTCCATTGCTGCCCATCATCCCGGTAGCACTCCCCTGGATGGGCACGCCGTTCCTTTGTATGGTCATGCCGTTGAGTTCGAAGCTGGTCGCCGTGACGTTGGAGGCGATTCCTTCCATGTAAGTGATTCCAGACATGGGTGTCGCCGGCATCTGGGTAAAGCTCATGACTGACGTCGATAACGCGCTGTTGTTGATGGTCCCTCGGACATTCACCGCCTGGCCAATGGTGAGGTTGGTAACGGTCCCATTGGTGTAGAACATTGATGGAGTTGTCGTGCCGCTTAAGACCGATCCAGAACTTGTGGTCATGGTGTAGCGGCCGTTCGTGGAGTCGTAGCTGGTAATCGTTCCCAAGAGATCGAGCATCGCGCCGCTGGGTGCGTTCAGCGGATTCAATGACACGATCTGTATCGTTGTCGCTTTTACTTGGTTGTTGGTGATGGCGCCAAATATGTTGACGAAAACGCCGTTGGACAACTGCGCCAAAGTGGCTCCGGTGACCGTGGCGCTGCTGGCATCGACCACCGCGCCCCGAACCGTGAAACTGGACGGTGAGACGAAATTCAAGATCGTGCCACGCAACTCGACTGCGGTTGATGCGGGGGGGGCGTAGATGGTCACGCTAGTCGCCGTGAGCTTGTTGGTAGCGGCATCGTACTTTCCTACCGCAATAACGTATTTGTTATCCGACAAGGTAGCGCCGCTCGGTAAGAGCGTGGCGTTGGCTGCATCGACAGCGGTGTTGCGGATCTTGAAGCTGGCCGTGCTGACATATCCGGAAATCGGCCCGGAGAGGGTGAGGGTACCGCTAGACCCCGATGGTCCCTTGATTCGGATGGTGTTGGCGGAAATGGCAGTTCCGATGGGGGACGCATTGCTCCAGACCGTAACCAGTTGGCCATTGGATAGCGATGTTCCCGCAGGATTGAGGGTCGCAGAGCCGATGGTGACGGTCTGGTTGCCGATGACGAAGGTGCCGGCTGTGGCGTTGTATTGAGTGATGTACCCGGTGAGTCTCACGCCGGTGCCCGACGTCTTCTGGGCAATGAGCGTGGCCTGTACTGATGTCACGCCGAGGCTATCGGTCCTGAGCAAGCCGTAGACAACGACTCGGTCTCCGATCTGGATCGCGGTCGGCGACGCATATCCTACCAGGGCGGTTACCGGCCCCACTGCGGTGTCTTTATTGATCGGGACCTTGGTGCCCAGCACGGTAATGTTAGTGGCGCCGACTCCGGTGACGGTGCCAACCAGTTCCGGAGATACCATCACGGTGGTGATGCTGTCGTTGGCGTCTAGGCTCAATTCCAGGCTATCACCCAGCATCATCCCGGTGGAGGCCATCGCCAAGGCGGGCCCTTGATCTTCTTCGGACATGTAGCCGGCCAGCGAATCGTCTCGGCGCATGCCGTCGACGATCATGCTGCCGAATCCGGTCAGAATCCCAAGAACTCGGACTGGGGCGCCCGTGCCACCGGAACCAACTTCGGCCAGCAGGGTTGCCACGGCGCCGCCGCCGCAACCGGAAAGTAGCAAGGTGGCGGCAATTGCCAAGATCGCTGTGATGCGTGTTGAAGGTTTGTGAGTCACGTAAATTTCTCCTGATAGTATTTGTTCGGTCGCGGCTTCAGCGGATGGTGCCTTTGTAGTAATACATGCCGAAGCGAACGCGCTGGTTGGCATCCGGTTTGCCTTTATCCCGGCGATAGAGTTTGGTCGCCTCGGTGACGACCTCATGAAATGCTTTTGCCCAGATTTGTCGGGACAAGGCGCTCAGCGCTTCAGCCGACTTCGGAGTCAGTTCATCGGCATAGACACTCTGTTCCAGCATCGGGTCGCCGCTACCTTCGATGTTATGGACGGCAGCTGCGAGGTGATCTCCCACGTTGGCGGCGAAAAGGCGCAACATCTCATCAAAGCCGGCTTTCGGCACAAAAGCGTCCGTGCAAAGCATCAGCTTGTCGCTGTTGCCTTCCGTGCCCACTTGGGTGACTACGCCGAGTCGAATGAGTTCCTGGAGCAGCGTTCGCGGATGGACATCATTGGATACCGACAAGGCGAGCGCCTCGAATGACCCGGTTTCACCAACGCGATCAAGCACCCGGGGCTTGCCCTTGGCATCGCAGTACTCGGGATCGTTCGCCCAGCGGGTGTACAACACCATCACGGCATTCAGGTTCGGCGATTGGGGCAGCGCTTTGCCAGCCAGACGCCATGCCCGTACGTCCTTGCGGTGGACGCCCGATAGCGTGCTGATACTTGAATCCGTTACTCGCGCCGCATCGGCTTCGAGAATCTTCTCGGCGGCTTCAACGAAAATGGCCTTCAGTGCGACGGCGAAGCGGGGGTAGTCGACTGCCTCTTTCAGTAGTAACTCCACCAGCGGCTCGGCGAGCCGCAAGGCGGCCTCAAGGGCGAGATCACTTCGGGATTCAGACATGGTAGGGACAAGTACATCAACTGTTTGATGGGAATATATCCCATTTAATGGTTGACGTCAACTCTTACCTGTTCCGCCATCATTGGTGTCTTAGTTCTCCATCAACACGCGATGCTGGTCCCGACTGGAGCGGCCTACTGTTCAGCCAGCCACCGATCTCTCTCATGAGTTTCGGTAATCTACGCACTGGTCAAGGAATGGGAACTACGGCGCAACAGGAACTTGAGGCGTCTAACGATGGACTGCTACGCTAAACGTATCATGTCGGCGGCCTTTTCGCCGATCATCATGGTCGGGGCGTTGGTGTTGCCGCCGATCAGCGTCGGCATGATCGAGGCGTCCACCACCCGCAGGCCTTCTACGCCGCGCACGCGCAACCGGGGGTCGACCACGGCCATCGCGTCGATCCCCATCTTGCAGGTGCCGACCGGGTGATAGATGGTATCCGAACGGTTTTTCAGCTCTTCGCTTATGGCTTCGTCGGAGTTGATGCCGGCGCTGTAAAGCTCCTTGCTGCGGATGCCGGTGAAGGCCGGCGCGTCCATGATCTTGCGGGTGAGCTTGAAGCCGTCGACCATTGCGGCGAGATCGTCGGGGTGATCGAAGAATTTCGGGTCGATGCTGGGCGCTGCCGCCGGGTCGGCGCTGGCCAGGCTGACCGAGCCGATGCTCTTGGGCCGCAGCAGGCAGACATGGCAGGAATAACCGTGCCCCCAGTGCATCCGGCGCGAATGATTGTCGACCATGCCGATGACGAAATGCAACTGGAAATCCGGCGCCGGCGAATCCGGCGTGCGCTTCAGAAAACCGCCACCCTCGGCAAAATTGGTGGTGAGAATTCCGATCCGGTTCCGGCGATAGCGGATCATCTCCTTCAGCAAGCGCCATGAGCCTGCCAGCGACAGGCCAACCAGATCGAGGCTCTTGGCGGTGTAGTTGAACACATAGTCGGGATGGTCCTGGAGATTCTTGCCCACCCCCGGCAGGTCGTGGACCACCGGGATGCCGAATTGTTGCAGCTCGGCGCCGGCGCCGATCCCGGACAGCATCAACAGCTGCGGCGATTGAAACGCCCCGGCGCTGACGATGAGTTCGCGCCGTGCGTGGAACGTGCGAATTTCGCCGCCCTGGCGGAATTCCACGCCACTCGCGCGCTTGCCGGTAAACAACACGCGGTTTGCATAGGCCTGGGTGATCACTTGCAAGTTGGGCCGGTTCCCCAGATGCGGGCGCAGGTAGGCGCGCGCGGCGTTCCAGCGTTCGCCGTTCTTCTGGGTGACCTGGTGGATGCCGATGCCTTCCTGATCGGCGCCGTTGAAATCGAAAGTCAGCTTGAAGCCCGCCTGCCGTGCCGCCTTGAGATAGATCTCCTGGAACGGGTTGACGGTCCTCAGGTTGGCGACATTCAGCGGCCCGCCTTGGCCATGGTATTCATCCTGGAAGACTTCGTTGTGCTCCGACTTCTTGAAGTAAGGCAGGACCTCCTGATAGGACCAGCCGCTATTGCCGAGCGCCGCCCAGTGGTCGTAATCCCAGCGATGACCGCGCATATATACCATCGCGTTGGTGGAACTCGAGCCGCCCAGCGCTTTGCCGCGCGGTTGGTAGCCGCGTCGGCCGTTGAGCCCCGGTTGCGGGACGGTTTCGAAGGCCCAGTTATTGATCTTGGTCGGAAGCATTGCCACGGTGCAGAAGGGAACCTTGATCAGCATCTGGTCATCGCCCTTGCCCGCCTCGAGCAGGCAGACGCTTACCTGTGGATCCTCCGACAGCCTTCCCGCCACCGCGCAACCGCCGGCGCCGCCACCAATCACGATGTAGTCGAATTCGGTCACGATTTTCCCTGGGTGATTTGCGTCAAGCCGCGGCCTGACTCATCGGACGCAGCGGGTCGAAGGACGCCGCGTGCCTATGCAGTGCGCCGGAACAACTGATTGATCCGGTTGTTCTCGCCGAGGATCAACTGGGCCAGCTGGTCCAGCGCTTCTTGATTGATGGATTCGGGGACCAGCTGGTATTCCATGATGCCGAAGCGTTCGACGTTGCGGGTTCGGAGCAGGATACTTCCCGTCTCGTAGTTGGCGGCGAGCAACAGGCCTGCCTTGACCTCGGCGGGGAAAGTGAACGTGGCTTTTTCCACCTGGTTGCGTTCGTTGCGCACCTCCTCGGTGGTGAAGGCGATGTTGTTGTCGAAGAGCGCCTTGTGCAGCTTTTCCAGGGCCGGATTTTCGCGCGTGACACGGAATTGCTTCTGGGCCGCCAAGCGATAACGCAGCGTCACCTGGTTGTAGTAGCGGTCTTCCGACGAACCCTCCTGCATGCGGAAATCGGCGCGTCCCTCCTGCCAGGTCATGTCGTCGAAATCGGCTACGCCGAAGAATGAATAGCTCTTGGCATAGGGTGGCTTGAGGATGTTGAGCTGCTGGACCAGGTCGTTCAGGTATTGGTAGGTCATGCCGAGGGCCGAATGGATGCGCAGCATCTGCTCGTTTTGCAGCACCGATTTCTGGGTTTCCCCCATCTGTTTCGCCAGTGCCTGCTTCTTCAGGTTGGCCAGCAGGCTGCTGCTCGCAGCCGCTGGCGCAGGCGGAGGAGTCGGAGCAGCGGCCTGAGCCGGGGTTGGCGCCACCTGCGGCGCGGCCGGCTTGGGTGGGGCGGCAGGAGCGGGATTATTGGCGGCGGTGGGCGCGGGCGTCGTCGCCGCGGGGTTCACGCGCGGAGTTGCGGCCGGTGGCGCGGCGGCCGTTTCAGGTGCCCCGAGACGGGAAAATGCTTCGATATCCTCAAGCAGACGGTCGCGGCTTGCAGGCCAATTCTCATTCGCCATGGCGTAATCCCAAAAACTCCTGATTAGAGTACTTCGGCAATTATCCACCCCTGCCTGTCGCCGTCAATCGGCGTTGCAACAGTGCCGGCACGAGCGCGCCCAGCGCCAGCAGCAAAGCCAGTGAATTCCCCCAGTGGGCGAAAGGCGTCATGCCGGCAAAGCCGTGCACCTCGACCGCCAATGCATCGGCGGTGAAAGCCGGCAGTTCGGCAACGATCCGGCCGTCCGGCCGCACCGCCGCGGTCATGCCGGTATTGGTGGCGCGGAGCATGGTGCGCCCGGTCTCCATGGCGCGCATCTGGGCGATCTGTAGGTGCTGCGGCTGCGCCAGGGAATCGCCGAACCAGGCGGTGTTGGAGAGATTGATAAGCAGCGTTGCTTCAGGCAGCGTCCGCAGGATCTCCTCGCCGAACAAATCCTCGTAGCAGATGTTCGGCGCAATCTTCTGCCCGGCGATTTCCAACGGCCGCTGGTAGGCCGGCCCGGCGCTGAAATCCGACATGGGCATCTGCATCAAGGCCAGAAACCAGGCGAAGCCGGGCGGCACAAATTCTCCGAACGGCACCAGATGCGATTTTGCATACGACTGCAAGCGGCCGTCCGCCGACAGCGTCACGGCCGAGTTGGTGTAGCCGTCGGGATTGTCTACGGCACGGGTATGCATGGCGACGCCGAACAGCGTCGGTCCGTTGGCCGTCAGCTCGCGCAGGTATTCCTCGGGCACGTCGTCCAGGAACATCGGCAGTGCGGTTTCCGGGAGCACCAGCAACTGGGCCGGATGAGTCCGTGCCAGCCTGGCATAGGTATCCAGCGAGTTCGTCAGGAGCTGGGGATCCCATTTGCTGTCCTGGGAAATGTTGCCCTGGAGCAGGCTGACGGTCAGCGGCGTGCCGACCGGCTGGGTCCACGCGATCTGTTGCAGCAGGTAGCCGCCGGTCGCCACGCCGAGCATGATCAGCGCGTTGCCCGGGCGGCGCCACGAAAACGCCAGCAGTGCGGCCAGCGCGGCGACCAGCAGGCTGATGCCATATACCCCCAGCACTGCCGCATAGCCGGCGAGCGGGCTGGGCGGGCTCTGGGTGTAGCCGACCGCAAGCCAGGGGAAGCCGGTTAACAAAATTCCGCGCAGCCATTCGGCGACCGTCCAGGTTCCGGCCACCAGCAACGCGTCGCGCCCCGCGCTATCGCAGCGGAATCGCGCAAACAGCCAGCCGGCCAGTGCGGGATAGAGCGCCAGGCAGGCGCACAGCAGCAGCGTCGCCAGCGCGGCAAAGGGTGCCGGCATGCCGCCGACGTCGTGCATGCTGACATACACCCAGGAGACGCCGCCGAGAAAACAGCCGAGGCCCCACAGCCAGCCCAGCCAGGCGGCACGGCGCGGCGTTGCGGCGTTGCGCCACAGCACGAACAGCAACGCCAGGGTGATCAGCGGCAGAGGAAACCAACGCAATGGCGCGAAGCCGCAGACGGTCAGCGCTCCAAGCAGGAGCGCCGCGATTTCTGTCTTGCGGCTAAACATCCAGGGCTATGGAACGCTGCGGGTCGACCAGCAGCGTATGCACCCGGCGGCTATCGGCGCGCAGCACCTGGATGCGCAGGCCTTCGATCTGCATCGTCTCGCCGCGCTTGGGGAGCCGTCCGAGATGGTGTATCACCAGACCGCCGAGAGTGTCGAACTCATCATTGGGGAAGTGCGTGTCGAAGGCCTGGTTGAAGTCGGCGATTTCCGTGGTGGCCTTGACCCGGTAGCGGCCGGCGTTGTCGAGGACAATATTATCGGCGGCTTCGTCGAAATCGTATTCGTCGTCGATGTCGCCGACAATCTGCTCGAGCACGTCTTCGATGGTCACCAGGCCCGAGACGCCGCCGTATTCGTCGACGACGATGGCCATGTGGTTGCGCGAGGCGCGAAACTCCCGCAGCAGCACGTTGAGGCGCTTGGATTCGGGGATGAACACTGCCGGCCGCAGCGAATCGCGCAGGTCGAAGTCCATCCCGGCGAAATGGCGCAACAGGTCCTTGGCCAGCAGGATGCCCAGCACATCGTCGCGATTCTCACCGATGACGGGGAACCGCGAGTGGGCGGCTTCGATGACATATTCGACGATCTTCTCGGGGGTGTCATCGATGTCGATGACGTCCATCTGGGCGCGCGGCACCATGATGTCGCGCACCTGCATGTCGGAAACGCCCAGCGCACCTTCGATGATCGACAGCGCGTCGGCGTCGAGGAGATTGCGTTCGAAGGCGTTATGCAGCAGTTCGAGGAGGTCTTCGCGATCTTCCGGTGCGCGCGTCAGCAGCGCGGAAAGGCGTTCCAGCAGACCAGTGCCCGTCTTTGACTTTGGGGTACTGGTGCCCGCCTTGGTCTTTGGGGTGGTAGGTCGACTTCCAGGTTCCATGAGGTCAATAAGGGTCGGCAATGCCGAGCCGGGCGAGGATCTCGCGCTCCTTGTCTTCCATCAACTCGGCTTCGGCATCCGTGTGGTGATCGTAACCCTGTAAATGCAGCATACCATGCACCACCAGATGAGCGAAATGGGCCTCGGCCGGTTTGCCTTGGTCGATGGCTTCGCCCAGCACCACTGGCGCGCACAGCACCAAGTCGCCGCGCAAACCGGGTGGCGGTTCATAGGGAAACGACAGCACGTTGGTGGCGTAATCCTTGTCCTTGCCGCGATATTCGCAGTTCAGCCGGCGTCCCTCCTCGGCATCGACGAAGCGCAGCGTGACCACCGCTGTCTCTGCCGCAACATTGAGCGCCGCACGGACCCATCTGCGCAACCGCCACCGCGACGGCAGCCCAGTTTCATTGCAGGCGTATTGCACCGACAGATTCAGTCGGTGCAATACGCCTTTCGGCGCAATGGTGGGCTTTCCCCCCAGCCCCCTTCGCGGGGAAGGGGGTGGCGGATTAGCCGCCTTGCGGCGGGGTCGGGCATCAGCGGACTTCGGGTTTGCCGGCATGGGCCTCGTAAGCTGCGACGATGCGCGCCACCAGCGGATGGCGCACCACGTCCTCGGCGAGAAAATCGGTGAAGGCGATGCCGCGCACTTCCGCAAGGATGCTGCGCGCCTCGACCAGGCCGCTCTTCTGGCCGCGCGCCAGGTCGATCTGGGTGACGTCGCCGGTGATCACCGCCTTGGCGCCGATACCGATGCGCGTCAGGAACATCTTCATCTGCTCCGGCGTGGTGTTCTGTGCCTCGTCGAGGATGATGAAGGCATGGTTGAGGGTGCGCCCGCGCATGTAGGCGAGCGGCGCGACCTCGATGGCCTGGCGCTCGAACAGCTTGCCCACCTTCTCGAAACCCATCAGGTCGTACAGCGCGTCATAGAGCGGGCGCAGGTAGGGATCGACCTTCTGCGACAGGTCGCCGGGCAGGAAGCCGAGGCGCTCCCCGGCCTCCACCGCCGGCCGCGTCAGGACGATGCGGCTGACGTGGTCGCGCTCCAGCGCATCGACCGCACTGGCGACCGCGAGATAGGTCTTGCCGGTGCCGGCCGGGCCGATGCCGAAGGTGATGTCGTGTTCCTGGATTTGGCGCAGGTACTGGGCTTGGCGCGGGGTGCGGCCATGCAAATCGGGTTTGCGCGTCAGCAACCCGGGCGACGGCGGGAGGACCTGGCTGTGGGCATCGCTGAGTCGGGCGAGCTCGATCAGGCCGAGCTGAATCTCGTCGATGCTCAATGGTTCCTTGGCCAGCTCGTAGAAATGCCGCAGGGCCGTGGCGGCTTTCTGGGCGCTGCTGCCGCTGATCCGGAAGCGTTCGCCGCGCCGCCCCAGCACCACGTCGTAGGCGGTTTCGATCTGGCGCAGATTCTCGTCCAGCGCGCCGCAGAGATTGGCCAGGCGCTCGTTGTCGAGAGGATCGAGGGCGATGTCGAGTGGGCGCAATTGAGAGCCTCTAGGCTTCCCTGATCAGGATTTCGCCGCGCAGTGTATGCGCCATGGCGGCGCTGATGCGCACATCGACGAACTCGCCGACCAGTCCCGCCGGACCGGCAAAATTGACGACGCGGTTGTTGTCGCTGCGCCCCGCCAGTTCGCCGGCGTCGGCGTTCCTTCGCGCCGGACCCTCGACCAGAAGCCGTTGCACGCTGCCAACCATGGCCGCGCTGCGGGCGCTGGCCTGCTCCTCGATGAGCTTCTGAAGTTGTTGCAGGCGGGCCTGCTTGACTTCCAAGGGCGTGGCGTCGGCCAGTTCGGCGGCAGGCGTGCCGGGACGCGCGCTGTAGAGGAAACTGAAGCTGCCGTCGAAACCGACCTCATCGATCAGCTTCAGCGTCGCCGCAAAATCAGCGTCGGTTTCGCCGGGGAAACCGACGATGAAGTCCGAGCTCAGCGACAGCTCGGGGCGCACGGCGCGTAGCCGGCGGATGATGCTCTTGTATTCGAGCACGGCGTAGCCGCGTTTCATTGCCGCCAAAAGGCGATCGGAGCCGGATTGCACCGGTAGATGCAAGTGCGAAACCAGCTTGGGCACTCTCGCATAGGTATCGATCAGGCGTTGCGTCATCTCGCGCGGATGCGACGTTGTGTAGCGGATGCGCTCGATGCCGGGCATCTCGGCGATCGTCTCGATCAGGAATGCCAGATCGACGTCACTGTCTCGATTCATCCCTGCTTCCAGTTTTCCGCGGTAGGCATTGACGTTCTGGCCGAGCAGGGTAATTTCCTTGACGCCCTGTTCGGTCAGCACGGCGATTTCGGTCAGCACATCGGCCATCGGCCGCGACACTTCCTCGCCGCGCGTGTAGGGCACGATGCAGAAGCTGCAGAATTTCGAGCAGCCCTCCATGATCGAAACGAAAGCCGTCGCGCCATCCTTGCGCGCAGGCGGCAGGGCGTCGAACTTCTCGATTGCCGGAAACGAAACATCGACCTGGGAGCGGCCGCTGGCGCGGCGTGCGGCGATCAACTGGGGCAGGCGGTGGAGGGTCTGCGGGCCGAAGACGACATCCACGTAGGGCGCGCGTGCCAGGATCGCGGCGCCTTCCTGGCTCGCCACGCAGCCGCCGACGCCGATCAGCAGCTTCGGATTGTGCTGTTTCAGGTGCCGCACCCTGCCGAGGTCGTGAAACACTTTCTCCTGGGCGTTTTCCCGCACCGAACAGGTGTTGAAGAGAATGATGTCGGCGTCATCGGGGGTGTCCGTGGACTCGCTTCCGGCCTCCCCGGCATGCTCCGCCAGCACGTCGGCCATCTTGGCCGAATCGTACACATTCATCTGGCAGCCGAAGGTGCGGATATAAACTTTCTGGGTCATCGCCGTGATTATAGCCAACGGCCGGAAAACCGCGTCCGCAAAGATTTCGGCCAAGTCCTGGCGGGATAGAATGGCGGTCGTTCCGCCGCCACCGACAAGGCCACGCATGCTGCGATTGACAGAAGTCAGGCTGCCTCTCGATCATCCGGAAGCTGCCCTCCCGGCCGCCATCCTCAAGCGGCTCGGCATCGCCGCCGAGGACCTGTTGGGCTACACGGTGTTCCGCCGCGCCTACGATGCCCGCAAGAAGTCGGACATCGTCCTGACCTACACGCTGGACGTCGAGGTCAGGCACGAAGCTGCGCTGTTTGAGCGCCTGCGCGTCGGCCGCCAGGTGTCGCCGACGCCGGATGCCAGTTACCGCTTCGTCACCCGCGCGCGCGCCGCAACTGCTGCCCGGCTGCGCCCGGTGGTGATCGGCAGCGGCCCCTGCGGCCTGTTCGCCGCCCTGATCCTGGCGCAAATGGGCTTTCGCCCGATCCTTCTCGAACGCGGCAAGCAAGTGCGCGAGCGCACCCAGGACACCTGGGGGCTGTGGCGCAAGGGCCGGCTCGATCCGGAGTCGAATGTCCAGTTCGGCGAAGGCGGCGCCGGCACTTTTTCCGACGGCAAGCTCTACAGCGGCATCAAGGACCCGCAGCACCGCGCCCGCAAGGTGCTGACGGAATTCGTCGCCGCCGGCGCCCCGGCGGAAATCCTTTATGTCAGCAAGCCGCATATCGGCACATTCCGCCTGGTGACGGTGGTGGAACATCTGCGCGCCAGCATCGAGGCGCTCGGCGGCGAGATCCGCTTTCGCGCCCGGGTCGAGGACGTCCTCATCGAGCAAGGACAGGTGCGCGG
>Ga0208566_1000301_pt1 | contig 35369 bp, 39 predicted proteins | sample PL_2010_150m_FD_184159 | JGI IMG/M metagenome (GOLD analysis project Ga0208566, IMG submission 184159) | Freshwater microbial communities from Powell Lake, British Columbia, Canada to study Microbial Dark Matter (Phase II) - PL_2010_150m... | ecosystem: Environmental > Aquatic > Freshwater >...
CTTACCGACCCGGTATCTTTAGCCCCTACCCACCCTGCGGGTGTAGCTCAATGGTAGAGCCCCAGCCTTCCAAGCTGGCCATGCCGGTTCGATCCCGGTCACCCGCTCCAGTCTTTATCCGACAGATCCGACTCTGCTCAAAAGTGCACTCCCAGTGAGTAAGAGAGTATTGCCTCCTAAAGTTGCGCCCGACTCATCGGTTGCCCTTAATTTCAAGTCAGTTGATTCACCTCCGCACACGATAGTTCCAATAATTAAGAATTGGTAGTGGCGTCCGGCAATTCCATTTATATAAGTGCGAGTATCGCTCACAAAGGTGCGGAATTGAAGATGGGAAAGATTTGACGAACTAACTACTTGCATTCCAATATTTGCGGAGTCAAATGATCCAGGTGAAAAAATTCCATCAATCACGATCTGAAAAGTGTATGAAGTCGCGGAGGGAAGCGAGATAAATACTGTGGAGTCTACGTAACCCAAAAGTTGAATAATTGTGAGGGACCATTGCTGAATTTCAACATAGTAGCTATTTGAAACCCCAGCCGCACCCGTAGATCCTTGGGAACCCGTTGTACCCGTATCACCTTTAACTCCTTGAATACCTTGCGATCCAGATGTTCCTGTATCTCCTTTAATACCTTGCGATCCAGTTGAACCTGTTGCACCAGTTGATCCTTGTGAACCTGCAGATCCAGTTGCACCTTGCAATCCTGTTGAACCTGCAACTCCTTGTGCACCCGAAGCTCCTGTTGCACCTTGTGTTCCATTCGTTCCTGCAGCACCAACTGCACCGGCATTTCCTGTTGCACCTTGTGCACCACTGCTTCCTGTTGCACCAACAGAACCTGTAGCACCAGTTGCACCTTGTGTTCCATTCGTTCCTGCAGCACCAACTGCACCGGCATTTCCTGTTGCACCTTGTGCACCACTGCTTCCTGTTGCACCTTGTGCGCCAGCACTTCCTGTTGCACCAACAGAACCTGTAGCACCAGTTGCTCCTTGTGTTCCATTAATTCCGGCTGCTCCAGTGTCTCCTTTAGCACCAGTTAAACCAGTTAAACCTGTTGCACCTGTATCGCCTTTAGCACCTGCTGTTCCAGTTAAACCAACTGCGCCACTTAAACCTTGTAATCCATTAGCACCAGTGTCACCTTGCAAACCTGTTAAACCGCTGATGCCTTGCACGCCTTGTAAGCCAACTGCGCCAACGTTTCCTTGATCACCTTGTACGCCCTGAACACCTTGCACACCTTGTGATCCCTTAGCTCCAGTTGCACCGACTGCTCCATCAATGCCTGCAACAGGATTAGCGGTAACTGATTTTTCAACTGGTAATCGAAGTGATGTTGCAATCTTCCAAATGCCCTTTAACTTTGGACCATATAGATTTGCATTTTTAATATCAATATAGAAATCACCATCGATACCAATTGTTTTTGCTGGAACCCCACTTCCGCTAAGGATTGTGTTGGGTGCGGTCGCCGTTGTTCTTCCTGCTTTTTTCAGAGTGACGGATGTTTTTTGTGCAGGAAAAGCGCTATATGTAGAGATCATAGAAATTGTTAGAAATATTGCGATAGCGGTCAGTGGACGCTTCATGGTGCGAGACCTTTCCTAAAGGCTGAGAAGAAACTGGGTTTCAGTCTCAACGCTTAAGATCCTGTGAGAAATAAGGAGTCCCTGTACCAGAAAGCCCGTAATCAGTGGGTATTCCCTAGATTCCTCGCCAGCGTGTCTGTCATACTCACAAGGTGTTCTAAGGATGGGTTACTACCATCCTCAGTATCAAGTAGTTAATTACGTGTAGTCGATGACGAGGGGTCACAGACAGTTCCACGAGGGAAGGGAAGACATGCATATGTCATCAAAGAAAAAGATTGCCGCGGTTGTTCTAACAACTGTTGCACTTTCAGTAGGCACTGTTGGTGTTGCAACAGCATCACAGCCAAAGGGTAAGTCTGTTTCAGTGCGAACCACTACTGCAAGAACCACTGTAAGTACGATTGCTAATCCAATGGTAGGCGCAGCTATGGGAATGAAGATGGGTGGGCCACAAGGCGAACTCACTTCAGCACTTGCTGCACTTGTTACTAAGGGAACAATTACGCAAGCACAATCAGATGCGATTACTGCAGCTTTAACTGCCGCACATGCAGCTGAAGCCGCTAACCATGCCGCAGATCATGATGCCAACGATGCACAGCGAGTAGCGCGTGAGACGTTAATCGCAACCACTATTGGTATAGATGCAGCAACAATTAAAACCCGACTTGCTGCAGGTGAAACACTTGGTGCAATTGCGGGAACTAAGAAAGCTGCGCTGATCTCTGCTTTAGTTGCTGAAGCAACTAAGAACATAGATGCAGCAGTTGCTGCTGGAAAAATGAATGCAACACAAGCAACTACTCTCAAAGCTGGTCTCAGTGCACATATAACTGCTGCGGTAGATGCAGTTCGTGGAGCAATGGGTCCAGGAAAGGGTAAGCACGGTCCGGGACATATGGACGGTGGAATGGGAAAGAATCACTAATAACTAAGCTCTAACTTCATATATGTAACCTCCTAAGGGTAAAACCCGCCACGTGAGCAATCATGAGGCGGGTTTTCTTATTGCAGTTAATGGCACAATGCGCATATGAGAATTCACATCGGCAGCGATCATGCAGGGCTAGAGCTAAAAGGGGCGCTGGTTGAATATCTCGAATCAAAAGGTCATAACGTCACAGACCATGGCCCGCATGAATATGATGCGCTCGATGATTACCCAGATTTTTGCATACCAGCCGCAGTTGCAACAGTTGCAGATCCAACGTCACTAGGCATTGTTTTAGGTGGCTCTGGAAATGGTGAACAGATTGCTGCCAATAAAGTTAAGGGTGTGCGTGCAGCACTAGCTTGGAGCGTTGAGACTGCCAAGCTTGCTAAAGAACATAACAACGCCAATGTTGTAGGCATTGGTGGGCGGATGCATTCAATCGATGAGTGTAAAGCCATCATCGATGCTTTTATTGAAACTGCATTTAGCAACGACGAACGTCATATTCGACGCATCAACAAGATTGCTACTTACGAAGATACAGCAGGTCAGTAACTCGGTGATCTTTATCGATTCCTTGTCCTTCAAATCTTGTCACGGGTCGCCAATCGGGTTTATCAATGACTCCCCCGCTAAATTGTGTTGAGCTTTTAAAAACATTCTCCATAGATTCGGCGTATGGAACCCAGTCGGTTGCTAAGTGAAAATATCCACCAGGTTTTAACTTTGATGCAACAAGTTCTAAAAATCCTGAGTTAACTATTCGGCGTTTGTGATGTTTTACTTTTGGCCAAGGATCTGGAAAATATAAGTGCACACCATCTAATGATTCATCCTCAATCATGTAAGGCAGAACAACATGTACGTCATCTTCAATAACTTTAATATTCGTAATCTTGTGCTCTTGAATTCTAGAGAGCAGTTTACCGATTCCAGGTGGGTGCAGATCAACGGCTAAGTAACCATTATCTGGTGAGTTCATTGCAATGATTGCTGTGGTCTCACCCATGCCAAAGCCAATCTCCATGATTATTTTCTTGGCATCTGGAAAAATCCCTTGCAGATCCAACTTTTCTGCGGCAACAGCAATTCCATGAATCTCCTGCAGGCTTTTCTTGGCCGCCCTTTGTGCCGCTGTGATGCGCGTCCCACGAATGCTGTAGCTGCGAATTGAAGGGCGTTCCATGAGGCAAGAATGTCATGGTTGGATTGATACCTACAAAAGGGAGTTCTACCGTGCCAGGAATCAACATATCTCGCATCGAAGCTAAAGAGCGTGCCGACCATCTATACGTTCACAGCTATGACGTCACCCTCGATGTAACAACTGGGGATGAAACCTTTTATTCAAAGTCGGTAGTGAAGTTTTCCTGCAATACCCCGGGATATTCCACCTTTATTGATGCGTGCGGACGCTCAATTATCTCAGCAAGCCTTAATGGCTCCCCTGTTGATACGACTAACTTTGATGGCGAAACTATTTTCTTGAAAGACCTGGCAGCAGAGAATGAATTGATTATCGAAATCGAAGCTAACTACTTAAAATCAGGTGAAGGCTTACAGCGCTCGGTTGATCCATCCGATAATGAGATCTACTTATATTCACAAGGTGAGACCGCATACATCCGCCATATGTTCCCTTGCTTTGATCAGCCATCCCTTAAGGCAACTTTTGCATTAACAGTTACTACACCTGGCCACTGGGAAGCGATTTCAAATAACACTCAGATTGGCAAAGAAATCGCCGGCAATAAGGCAACCTGGAAGTTTGCCGCAACTCCACGAATACCAATGTACTTAGCTGCACTAATTGCAGGCCCATATTCTCATGTTCACGATGTTTACAAGGGTACAAAAGATGTGCCGCTTGGAATCTACTGTCGCAAATCGATGGCACAGTATCTAGATCCAGAAGATATTTTCTTACTGACCAAGCAGGGCTTTGATTACTTCGAAAAGACATTTGGTCTTGCCTACCCATTTGAAAAATACGATCAGATTGCAGTTGTTGACTTTAACTTTGGCGCCATGGAGAACGCAGGCGCAGTAACTTTCCGTGAAGACTTGCTTGTTTTTCGCAGCCACATGCCAGAAAAAATGTATATGTCTCGCGCCAATGTAATTTTGCACGAGATGGCGCATATGTGGTTCGGTGACCTAGTAACAATGTCATGGTGGGATGATCTATGGCTTAATGAATCATTTGCCGAGTTCATGGCCTATCTTGCGATGGTTGAAGGCACTCGATTTACAGGTGGCTGGGCTGGCTTTAACAGCGAGCGAAAGAACTGGGCTTATCGCCAAGATCAATTAATCTCAACGCACCCAATCGTCGCCGATATGGTCGATATCGAAGCCGTTAACGCTAACTTTGATGGCATTACATATGCCAAGGGAGCATCAGTGTTACAGCAGCTTGTTGCACACGTTGGCCGTGAGAATTTTATTAGTGGCCTTCAAAAGTACTTTGCCAAGCACGCATGGCAAAACACCACACTGAAGGATCTCTTTGACCAGCTAGAGGCAGCCAGTGGTCGCTCACTCGATTCATGGGCAGCGACATGGCTGCAAACTGCCGGTGTGAACGTTTTGCGTCCAGAGTTAGTAATCGATGGTGACACATATACATCGGTTGCAATTAAACAAGAAGCACCACTTATTCCTGCAGGCTCAACGCAACTTCGTCCACATCGTTTAGCCGTGGGTCTTTATGATATCGATGGTGATTCAGTAAAGCTTCGAACATCGGTGGAGCTCGATGTTGCTGGCGCATTAACTGTTGTTGCAGAACTTGCAGGACAAAAAGTTGCTGATTTATTGTTGATCAATGATCGCGATTTATCGTATGCAAAACTGCGCTTTGATGCTCGCTCATTGACGACACTTAAAACACACCTTGGCAAAATCGCAGATCCATTAACTCGTGCCCTGTGTTGGGCTGCAGTGTGGGATATGCACCGCGATGGGCAGATTTCATCATCTGACTTCCTAGATATCGCTTTCGCCGGACTGCTGGGCGAGAACGACGATGCTGTTGTCAATATTGTGTTAACGCAGATGTACACATCGGTTGAGGCATACACGCCAGATAATGTGCGCGATTTAATGCGCCTCAAGATTGCAAATGGTTTGGACGTCCTTACCAAAGACTCTGCACCTGGCAGTGACTTGCAGATGTTGTTTGCACGCGCATTTGCTCAAAATGCAGTGACCGCCGAACACATCAGCGCCGTGCGCGGACTTCTCAATGGTTCGGCCCCTGGCTTTATCATCGACGCAGATCAGCGCTGGTTCTTCATCATCGCTTTGTCCGAGCGCGATGCCATCACCAAGGAAGAGCTCGATGCCGAACTATCGCGAGATAACACCACTAGTGGTAACTGTTTCCACGAAACTGCAGTTGCTGCAAACCCGTCAACTATGGCCAAGGACTACGCCTGGAACAAGATTATCAACGAGGATATTCAAACCTCAGTGCGCTCGGCCCTTGTAGTTGGATTCCAGCGACCAATTCAGCGTGAACTGTTGGCCTCATACGTGGATCGATACTTTGATTCAATCATTGCCGTCTGGGAGTCTAAATCTTACGAGGGAGCAAGCAAAGTTGTTACTGGACTTTATCCAACGTGGGTTTTGTCGCAATCAACAGTTGATAAGACCACTGCCTGGCTAGACACTGTTGGCAAAGATGCGCCGACGGTTTTGCGTAAGTTAGTTATCGAAGCCCGCGATGGTTTATTGCGCGCCTTGAAAGTTCAAGGTAGTAATTAATTAATAGATGTTATTGAAGAGGTTGTTGATGCTTTTCGTGGTGCACTAGCTGCCCACGAAAGCACAGCAATAACAGTAAAGAGTGCAAGAGGGATCAGAATAAAAGTAACGACGGTTTCAATTGCGCTTAAACCTGGACCAGCTACAGTGCCATCTTCTACGGCAGACATAATAAAATTCATGTGGTAAGTATAATTTACTTATGCCGTCGCTGCTGCCACACCAAATGGCTGTAAGTACTGCACCCAGCGCTCATCGGTTCGCCCCGTGCCAAGAATTCGCCACGCAGCCCCGACGGGTTCGCGAGGCAACTTGCGTAACCTCCACCCAATCTCCTTAAGCTGTTTATCTGCCTTTAAGTGATTGCACTTATGACATGCGGAAACAACGTTCTCCCAGTTGTGACCGCCGCCACGGCTGCGCGGAATCACGTGATCGATCGATGTTGCAGGTGCCGTGCAGTACACACACCGACCACCATCTCGAGCAAAGATCGCCCGCCGAGATAACGGCACGGCATGGCGATAAGGAATGCGAACAAATTTATTTAGGCGAATCACTGATGGCAGATCCATCTGGCCGCCGGAAAAATGTACGACCGACCCCGACTCTTCAATCATTGTCGCTCGGTGGTTTAAGACCAGAATCAGCGCACGGCGTTCAGTAATGACACCCAATGGTTCATAGGTGGCATTTAGAACTAGTGTGCGCGACATAATCGCTCCCGATCTGGCGCATGGCCTGCGCCGATTGGTTTATCTTGCACTACAACACGCTCAGTTACGGGTATTTCAAAGCGGTATTTGGGTAAAGATTTGGCTACAGTCATACCCACTATGAGTGATTCAGCACAAAACATCATCGATTGGGTCAGCGGCACCCCCCTGCGTATCTTTATCATCCTGCTCACGGCCATTCTCGCTCAGAGTTTTGGTAGCCGAGCAATTCACCGGGCGATGAACCGATTGGCCACTGCCGATTTAGTTCCTGGGCCACGCAATATCGTGGCCCGTCAAAAAGAGCGCGCTCGCACCATTGGCGGTGTACTCGCTGCGACATTGAAGGCGGTCATTTGGATTGTTGCTGTGGGAATGGTTCTCGGTGAGTTTGGCTTTAACTTAGGACCGCTGATTGCATCGGCTGGAATTCTGGGTGTAGCACTTGGTCTTGGTGCTCAGACATTAGTGCGAGATATTTTATCTGGAATCTTTATGTTGGTTGAAGATCAATACGGTGTCGGTGACAGCGTGGATGTTCTAGAAATTCAAGGTGTTGTCGAAAAAGTTGGGCTACGTGTAACTACTGTTCGCGATAAAAAAGGCACACTCTGGTACTTACGAAATGGTGAGATTCTAAAAGTAGGTAATCAATCTCAATCTGGTTGATTGACCATCGAATCTGCCGCCATCTCTAAATAGCTCCACAACTGTGCGCGATGTGTAGCATCCATATCTATGCCATCAACAACCGTGCGCATAGCATTGAGCCAAGCATCACGAGCGGCTGCATTAATATGAAATCCTGCATGGCGCATACGCAAACGAGGATGACCACGATTTTCCTGATAGGTAGTTGGTCCACCCCAGTACTGTTCAAGGAACATTTGCAAACGCTCAGCCGCGCCTTTTAAATCCGACTCAGGATACATAGGACGCAAAATCGGATCCACGGCTACGTGAGAATAAAACTGCGACACTAAATCACTAAAAAAATCTTCGCCACCGACTTCTTCATAGAACGTGCTCATCTGCTTAGACTAGCCGTGTCCTTGCCCTTAGCTATCTGCAAAACAAAGTAACTAGTGACTAAACAAAGGGCACCACTCACATAAAACGCTGCAGCATAATCGCCAAGTTTCACGCGAATAACCGCAGCGCCCAAGGCGGCAATTGCGCCACCTATCTGATGAGCAGCAAATACCCAGCCATAAATAACGGTTCCACGGTCAGGACCTAACACCGTTCGACACAACATCACAGTTGGTGGCACGGTTGCTACCCAGTCAAGGCCATAAAAAATAATAAAGACTAGAGTCGATGGATGCATAGTAGAAAATAGAATCGACGGTAATAAGAACAGTGATAGTCCGCGTAGTGCGTAATAAAAGAAAAGTAGTTTTCGGGGATCGTATTTATCGGTTAACCAGCCCGATAGAAGCGTACCGATAACGTCAAAGACTCCAACCATTGCAAGAAGTGACGCCGCAACTACCTGTCCCATGCCATGATCATGTGCTGCTGGAATAAAATGTGTTCCAATCAATCCGCTGGTTGATAAGCCACAGACAAAGAACGAACCACTCAAATACCAAAAGTCTTTATGTGCACTTGCCTCTTTCAAAGAAACTAAAGCTAACTGTGCCGCATTCATGTGGGACTTAACTGGTGGCTGCCAATCTTCTGTTGCACCAAATGGAAGTAAACCAAGATCGGAAGGTTTTTCGCGTAAGAATAAGTAAATCATCGGCACCATGAATAACGATGCGCTTCCAATGGTTAGACCGATGGACTTCCAGCCATATAAATCTGACAGACGTGTCAGACCTGGCAAAAAGATCAACTGACCCATGGCAGATGCGGCAGTTAAGCCTCCGATAACAATTCCTCTGCGCTTTACAAACCAGCGATTAGCAACCGTTGCCGCAAAGACCAAAGCCATCGAACCCGTACCAATGCCAACGATGACGCCCCATGTAGCAACCAACTGCCATGGCGCGTTTATTTGGGTTGTAAGAAAAGCGCCAGTACTTACCGTTGTTAGCGCCGCCATTACAACTTTGCGAACGGTAAAACGCTCCATCAGGGCTGCAGCAAAAGGGGCGGTGAGGCCGTAAAGCAAAACATTGACTGAGACAGCTAATGAGATCTGATCGCGGCTCCAACCAAAGGCATCTTCTAGGGGAATTATTAATACGGAGGGCGCTGATCTAAAACCGGCCGTTGCAACTAACGTAAAAAAAGTAACTACTGCTGCAATCCACGCTGGGTGCAGCTTGGTTCTAGGCATTTGGTAAGTGTACTTTTCTTGATAAGAATCCAAGTGCTATTACGGGAATTGCCGCGAAAATACAGAGCCAGCCATAACTCAAAGTTCCGATGATTACTCCAGCTAAAGCTCCACCACCAGCACCTGCAAGATTCATTACTAAATCACTTGCACCTTGCGATGCAGGGCGCATTTCAAGGGAGACTGATTCAGATAAAAATGCAGAGCCACCAATAAGTGTGCACGACCATCCAAGGCCTAAGAGAAATAAACCGATACCTAATTGGTAAGCGTTATTTGCTTCCGCAGTGCCAGCAACAATTGTGGAGAGCAAGAGAATAACTAAACCAATCTGGATAACTCGAATGCGTCCAAGGCGATCACTGAGTGAACCAATGAGTGGTGAAAATGCATACATACCCAGCACGTGCACACTGATGACAAAACCAATAATGCGCAAAGAGACATCGACATGCTTCATATGAATCGGTGTCATCACCATTACCGAGACCATTGCAACATGGCCAATAGCAATAGCTGAGATGGCAAATAGCGCCTTGGGGTTAGAACGAATATGGGTTAGTGCTTTTTTAGTTGAGCCTTTTTGCTGTTTGACTGCAGCTTGTTTTTCAGCAGTCAGATAGGGATCAGGGCGCAAGAAAATCTGAATGACCACCATTGCAAAAAACAAAGTCGCTGCTGAAATTAAGTAAGGTCCAACTAAGCGCGGCAAGCTCAGCGCCTCTGCCAAATTTCCAGCTGGATCCATCAAATTCGGCCCGGCAACTGCACCAATTGTTGAGCCCCACACAACGAATGACAACTGCTTGGCACGCGTTTCATTAGTTGCTAAATCAATTGCAGCAAAACGTGCTTGATACCCTGCAGCAGAAGCTGCTCCTACTAGAAAGGTTCCGAGCAACATAAAAAATAAGTTGCGGTGTGAGCCACCTAGAATTGCAAAGATCGATCCCACTACTCCAGATGCATAACCCACCGATAAAGCCAGACGTCGACCTCCTATCGCAGTTAAACGTGCAAGGGGAAGAGCTAATGCCGCTGCACCCAACACGGCACTGGTCTGTGCTAAGCCGGCCAGAGTTTCAGAGTCGGTAATCGATGAAACCAGTAGTGAGCCAGCGGCAACGGTGCCTGCGACACCAATACCGTTAAGAACCTGCGCTGAAGCAAGTGTGCGTACAACTTTTTGCTGCAGCGCAGTGTTTGGCATTAGCGAGTTATTCTTACCCAGGCTGCAGTATCGGTTGGCAGTGTGTGAGCATGGATTGGTGCACTACTCAACAAAATCTGCGAATGTGCAGGAAGTTCAATTGCTGCACCTAAGTTGATGTAGCACACAAAATCTCCGGGCCGTTCGAATGCAACAACATCACTACCGGCCTCAATCCATTCCATGGGGCCATCGCCTAAACCTTGCTCGGCTTTGCGAATTGCAAGTGCCTCTTGGTACATAGATAACGTTGAATAATTAACACCATCTTGGGACTCGGCTGAAAACTTTCCCCACCACGGTGATTGTGGCAGCCAGGCTTTATCAATAGGTAATGCGGCATTACTTGAGAAACCAAATGCTCCTGCAGGATCTGAAGACCACGGCAGTGGAACGCGACAACCATCGCGACCACGATCTGTATATCCGCTCATCTTCCAACGTGGGTCAGTTAAACGATCCTCAGGAATATCGCGAACTTCTGGTAACGCCAACTCTTCACCTTGATACATGTACGCACCACCGGGAAGAGCTAACATCATCAAAGCTGCGCTGCGTGCACGTAGGGTTCCGCGCTTAATATCGAACTGTGCAGGATCGCCTTGGCGTGAAAGAGTTGTTGCACCGTGGTTTGTCAGCCCTAAGTCCAAGCGGTCAACCAAGCGCACTACATCGTGATTGTTAAATACCCATGATGTTGGTGCGCCAACTTCTTCTAACGCACTAATTGAGTTATCAATCTTTGTGCGAATCTGATCGGCTTTCCACAATGTTGTTAGCATCTCAAAATTAAATGAGTTTTGAAGTTCATCGTGTCGAACATAGCGGGCAATGCGCTCAGCGGGACTAACCCACGCTTCGGCAACTGCCATGCGATCCCCAGGATATGAATCAAATATTTTGCGCCAAGAACGATAAATATCGTGAACACCTTCTTGATCCCAGAAAGGCTTGTGCTCAGTGCCCAGCATCTCGGCCGCTGGATCTTTCTTTATATCTGGCAGGCCCGCCTCTTTAAACATTCCATGCGCAACATCGATTCGGAAACCATCGACCCCACGGTCTAACCAAAACTTCAAAACATCTTCCAAGTGCAAAACAACTTCTGGATTCTCCCAATTTAAATCGGGTTGTTCAACGGCAAAGATATGTAAGTACCACTGTCCTAACTTTCCGTCGGCCTCTGTGATCCGCTGCCAAGCACAACCACCAAAGACGGCCTCCCAGTTATTAGGTGGCAAATCACCGTTAGGCCCTTTGCCGTCTCGGAAAATATATCTCGCGCGTTCGGGTGAACCTGGAGCCGCCTTGAGCGCTGCCTGAAACCATACGTGTTCATTTGATGTGTGATTGGGAACGATGTCGATAATAAATTTAATTCCGCAGTCATGCGCCTCTTTAATTAACTGCTCAGCCTGCGCCAACGTGCCGTAATCAGGTTCGATATCCATATAGTCGGCGACGTCGTAACCATGATCATGTTGAGGAGATGGATACCACGGCGTAATCCAGATTGCATCAATGCCTAGCTTCTTTAAATATGGCAGCCGCGAACGAATACCTTCAACGTCACCGATTCCATCACCATTTGAATCGGCAAATGATCGAATGTAGATCTGATACGTAACCGCATCTCTCCACCAAGGTCGTTCTGCGCGCGATGCAAGCTGGGGCACGCTTACTCCGCCACTAAAAACTTGTTAAGAACTTCGCGTTGGGCATCAGAGAGTGGTCGTGAACTCTTTGTGTCTTCAGTGACTGAAACTTGCACAGTCTTCACACGGGCTACAAGGGTTCCATCTTTTGATATTTCATACACCATCACAAATGAAGAGGTGCCAATCGACTCAACCCAGCAACTAACATCTGTGAAGATATTACCTTCGCTGATTGGGGCTTTAAAATCAACTTCAGCACGAGCAACGACCATATTAAAACTACCCAGCATTGCAAAACGTGCTTCCTGTGCATACGTTAAATATTTAGCGTTATTTACATGTGCCATCGCATCTAAGTCGTCCCAGCGGACATACTGCTTATTTGTAAATTTCATTAGCGCGTCAACTTTCTATATGTAACGCGGTGCGGGCGAGCCGCATCGGCGCCAAGTCGTTGGATCTTATTCTCTTCATAACTTTCGAAGTTTCCTTCAAACCAGAACCACTTTGAATCACCTTCATAGGCCAAAATATGTGTCGCTACACGGTCAAGGAACCAACGATCGTGGGAGATAACAACGGCGCATCCTGGGAATTCAAGTAGCGCATTTTCGAGCGAGCCAAGGGTTTCAACATCTAGATCGTTCGTAGGCTCATCGAGAAGTAATAAGTTGCCACCTTGCTTGAGTGTCAACGCTAAGTTCAAACGGTTACGTTCACCGCCCGATAAAATTCCCGCTGGCTTTTGCTGATCTGGGCCTTTGAAACCAAAGCAGGAAACATATGCGCGCGATGGCATTTCAACCATCCCGACCTTAATGAAATCAAGACCGTCGGAGACAACTTCCCACAACGTCTTTTTGGGATCGATGCCTCCACGAGACTGATCGACGTAGGAAATCTTGACCGTCTCTCCGATTTTCACATTACCTGAATCGGGAGTTTCCATTCCCATAATCGTTTTAAAGAGCGTTGTCTTACCCGCACCGTTAGGTCCAATTACTCCGACGATTCCATTGCGCGGAAGAGTGAATGAGAGATCGTCGATTAATACTCGATCGCCAAAGCCCTTACTTAAATGTTCAACTTCAATAACAACATTTCCAAGGCGCGGCCCAGGTGGAATTTGAATCTCTTCAAAGTCCAACTTGCGCATCTTGTCGGCTTCGGCGGCCATCTCTTCATAGCGCGCAAGACGGGCCTTAGATTTAACTTGGCGACCCTTTGCATTTTGGCGAACCCATTCGAGCTCTTCAGTTAAACGCTTTGCGCGCTTGGCATCTTTCTGGCCTTCAATCTTTAAACGTGCAGACTTAGTTTCCAAATACGTTGTGTAGTTACCTTCGTATGGATAAGCACGACCTCGATCGAGCTCTAGAATCCACTGGGCCACGTTGTCCAAGAAATATCTATCGTGCGTAATAGCTACAACTGCGCCGTGATACTTATTTAAATGCTGCTCTAACCACAACACTGATTCGGCATCAAGGTGGTTAGTTGGCTCATCCAGAAGTAATAAATCTGGGGCCTGCAAAAGCAATTTACACAAAGCAACGCGGCGTTTTTCTCCACCAGATAAAACCGAAACATCGGCATCAGGTGGTGGACAACGCAACGCATCCATGGCTTGTTCTAACTGCGAATCTAACTCCCACGCATTTCGATGATCTAACTTCTCTTGCAGATTGCCCATCTCAGCTAATAACTTGTCATAGTCGGCATCGGGATTACCGAGCTCTTCGCTGATTGCATTAAAGCGATCGAGCATTGCAACAGTCTCGGCTACGCCCTCTTTAACATTGTCGATGACATTTTTAGTCTCATCTAAAACTGGCTCCTGCAGCAAAATGCCCACGGTGTATCCGGGAGTTATATAGGCCTCACCATTGGATGGCTGTTGCAGACCGGCCATAATTTGAAGGACTGTGGACTTACCGGCACCGTTAGGGCCGACCACGCCGATCTTGGCGCCGGGATAAAACATTATGGTGACGTCATCGAGAATTACTTTGTCACCATGCGCTTTACGCGCCTTTTTCATCGTATAAATGAACTCAGCCATGGGATGAAACCTTACCGTTATGTGTCGGTAGACTTAGCATCCACGACCCACTACAGGCGCCTGTAGCTCAGTCGGATAGAGCACCCGCCTTCTAAGCGGGTTGTCGCAGGTTCGATTCCTGCCAGGCGCGCATGGCCAACGAACAACCGAACCTCATATGGATCGACTGCGAGATGACTGGGCTCTCCCTTGACAAGGATGTTCTGGTCGAGATCGCCGTCCTTGTCACCGACTCAGAGTTAAACGTGATCGGTGATGGAGTCGATGTCGTCATCACTGCGAGCGCCGATGATTTAGCGGGCATGAATGATTTCGTCACCGCGATGCACACGACATCTGGATTAATCACCGAGATTCCCAACGGAATCTCATTAGTTGAAGCCGAGCTGAAAGTCATCGCCTATTTATTAGAGTGCGGTTTACAACCCGGCAAATCTCCACTGGCCGGAAACTCAGTTGGCGTTGATCGCACATTTATTGCGCGCGATATGCCCGCCTTAAATGACTTCCTGCACTACCGAACAATCGATGTCTCCTCGATTAAAGAGTTAGCGCGACGCTGGTATCCCAAGGCCTATTTCAACGCCCCAGCTAAAACCGGCAATCACCGCGCATTGGGCGATATCAAGGATTCAATCGCCGAGTTGGCCTACTACCGCAGCGCAGTATTCGTTCCGGGACAGGTGCAGTAGAAGGTAGGATTTGCACCTCATGGTGGGCGTAGCTCAGCTGGTAGAGCACCCGGTTGTGGTCCGGGATGTCGCGGGTTCGAGCCCCGTCGCTCACCCCACTTGTGTACAGATGCACGTCTAGTAGAAAGTCGGCGCTCATGATCTTTGATGTCATTATTGAAATCCCCGCCGGCAGTCGCAACAAGTACGAGGTCGATCACTTAACTGGTGAAATTCGCCTTGATCGCATGCTCTTTACTTCTACGCGATATCCATATGACTATGGCTTCGTTAAGAACACTCTCTCACTCGATGGTGATCCACTTGATGCATTAGTCATGTTGGATGAACCAACATTTCCGGGCTGTGTAGTTTCTTGCCGTGCAATTGGAATGTTTAACATGACCGATGAAGCTGGCGGAGATGACAAATTACTGTGCGTTGCAGCCGGGGATATTCGTAAATCATCGTTCCAAGATTTAGAGGATGTACCAAAGTTTGAACTCTCAGAAATTCAACACTTCTTTGAAGTCTATAAAGCGTTAGAGCCAGGCAAAAGTGTCACGGGTGGCAACTGGGTCAATCACAATGAAGCCCTATTAGAGATCGAACGCTCACGTGAGCGTTTCAAGGCAAGCCATTAATTAGGCATGGACTTAGGGAGAGCTAAGTGATCAACAGCGGAGATACAGCATGGGTGCTTGCTAGTGGAGCACTCGTTCTTTTTATGACCCCCGGTCTTGCAATCTTCTACGGCGGAATGGTTCGAGCTAAAAGCGTTTTGAACATGATGATGATGTCCTTTGGCGCCATGGGAGTCACCACGATTATTTGGGTGCTCTATGGCTACTCACTCACTTTTGGAAAATCCCATGGCGGATTAATCGGTGGCTTTGAAAACGTAGGTTTAGCTAAAACACTTGATCAAGTAGTCGGCCCCGAGGGACACCAGATACCGATGCTGGCCTTTGCCATGTTCCAACTTACTTTCGCCATTATTACGGTCGCCCTGCTTTCAGGTGCAATCGCTGATCGCGCAAAATATGCTTCCTGGGTTTTATTCGTTGCCGTCTGGATTACCTTGGTCTATATCCCGGTTGCGCATTGGGCTTTTGCAGCACAAGGTGGCACCGGTGGTTGGATCGTCGATACATTAGGTGCACTCGATTTTGCGGGCGGCACCGTCGTTGAAATTAACTCAGGTGCTGCAGCCCTTGCCCTTGCTTTAGTTTTAGGCAAGCGCGATGGTTTCAGACGCGACCCAATGCGTCCTCACAATATGCCGCTAGTACTTCTTGGTGCAGGAATGTTGTGGTTTGGTTGGTTTGGTTTTAACGCAGGTAGTGCTTTATCAGCTGGTTCATTAGCGGCCACTGCAATGATCAATACTCAAATTGCATCTGCTGCGGCATCGATGTCATGGGTGCTATTTGAAAAACGTCGCGATGGCAAAGCTACAACCCTCGGAGTTGCATCCGGCGCCATTGCAGGCGCAGTAGTTATTACACCCGCATGCGGTTTCGTTAATCCCCTTGGTGCACTGCTGCTTGGTTTACTAGCAGGTGTTGCCGGCTCTTATGCAGTCTCACGCAAATATAAGTTTGGCTATGACGACTCGTTAGATGTAGTCGGCGTCCATGGTGTCTCAGGCATCATTGGAATGATTGGAATCGGTTTACTTGCAACGGTAAGCGTGAACTCAGCCGGTAAAGATGGTTTGTTCTCAGGTGGCGGCACTGACCTGTTAGTACGCCAACTAATCGCCATCGTGGTCGTTGCACTCTTCTCTTTCTGTGCGACCTGGATCATTGCCACTGTCATCAGTAAGACTATTGGCTTTAGAGCTACGCACGATGATGAAATCGGTGGACTAGATACGGTTTATCACGCAGAATCAGCTTATGACATCACCGGAAATTCAAACCGGTACTAACGAGAGGCTATAGACATGAAACTAATTACTGCCATCGTTAAGCCTGGCAAGGTAGATGAGATAAAGCAAGCTCTGCAAGCCGCTGGTGTACATGGAATGACTGTTTCAGAAACACATGGATATGGCCGACAAAAAGGGCATACCGAGATTTATCGTGGAGCAGAGTACACCGTCGATTTCATTCCTAAGGTTCGCATCGAAGTTTTAGCAGATGACGAAGAGTGTTCAAGAATTCTTGATCTGATTGTTGAAACCGCACACAGTGGAACTATTGGTGATGGAAAAGTCTGGGTTACTCCAGTTGAAACCGTTGTTCGTGTTCGAACTGGCGAGCGCGGAATGGATGCAATTTAACCAACTGGGATTACCTGCCCCGGGCAAGCATTGAGCAGTTTTAAAATCATAGCTTTTTCCGGTGCAGTTAGCCACAATCCATATTTATATTTAACTGCCACTTGCCGTGCAACGTATGCGCATCGATAACTCTTTCGCGGTGGCAACCACGTCGCTGCATCGCCATCGCCTTTCTGTGAATTCAAAACCCCTTTGACAGCCAGCAAATTAAGTGGGTCATTAGCAAAGGCAGTTCGAACTTCCAGAGTTAATTTAAAGGCACCGGTTTGCCAGGCGTTGGATAAGGCGACCACATGATCGATTTGAACATCAGAGCTAGTAGCTACTCCCCTAAGAAAATCAATGCTCTGTCCAGAATATGGATCTATCAAAACTCCAGATAAGACGACGCAATCCTTGGCGCTAACTTTGTAGATGAGCGAGCTCAAGTCGCGATTAAGAATATCGTTGCGTGTATCGCAGCCATTGCGATCAACATCTTTCCACGCAGTGCCAAATTGATCACGTGTGTAGCCAGTCTTTGCCGCCCTGCCCTTTACTGCCATCTTCGCAACAACATCTACAACCGTTGGCGCAGCCGCTTCGGCACCGCCAGTAAACCCCGTGAAAAACAATGTCAGGGCTAGGGCAATCCTTATTTCCCAGCGACTCATGCCTCTATTTTGACGGTGTTGCCTATGTGCGGCAAGGCTCGACTTGCTGATAGGTTTCCCCCTGCAATCAAGCGTTTCCGGCGCCTGAGTGCCTCGGGTGGTTAGCTCAGTTGGTAGAGCAGGTGACTCTTAATCACCGGGTCGGGGGTTCGAGTCCCTCACCACCCACTTACAAGCGTGAGTGTGCCCGAGATATTTAACCTTCAGTTCTAATCGTAAATTTCAGGACGTTCTGTTCCCCATTGCGGGAGTAATCCCAGCTTGTAGCCAATTCTGTGAACAACTTTGTGCCCAATCCAGGTGCATTCTCTGTCATCCCTGCTCCATCCGAGTGGATCTCAAGATTCACATACCATGCAAGTAAGTACCGCAAACTGTCGAGCAGGTGGCAAAGCTAACTTGCCCATTTCTCCAAAGCCTTCAACATACTTCTTGTTTGCATCTAAAACTTCATTTAGAACTGACATTGAGCAATCTCCGATTTCAGGTCTAACGAGAGTGGTTCTCTCGTTACGTGGAGGAAATTAGCAGGATGAAATACAAAAGAGAACTCAATAACTTCTCGCAGTTGCAACAGACATGCACCTGCAATTGGTAATGCTATTTAGCAACTTAGGATTTACACTAGTTCAATGCTTGGTGGAATCAATAACGCATTGTTCTTGCAATCCTTTGGCGGCTTTGTGGGCCTTGCTATCTTGATACTGGTTTTAAAGTGGGGGTTTTCGAGTAATAGAAAACTAGTTATAACTCCGATCAAGGCAGGTAAAAAAGATCAATACGGTTTGCTTAAGCCACTACCAACCCCGAGTAACTACATCGAAGCCCAAATGGCATTGCAAAAGCTTGTCGATTCCAACATCAAGGCGACACTGACTCAAACACTAGATGGGCCACAATTGATGGTCTTTGAGAAAGATTTAGACATTGCTGCATCTGTGTTGAAATCCTAGAGATGCGCCTAAACCCCAAGTGTTCTTAGGTTTCCCCATGGAAAAAGTGACCATTGATGAAGCAGCCCTTAAGGCTCGAGTTGGAGATCTTGCCTACGAGGTACTGAGAAACGCGGCCACTGAACGTCCATTTACCGGTGAATATACAGATACAGAATTAGTTGGTTCTTATCGCTGCAAAGCATGCAGCGCCGAACTGTTTAAGAGCGAGACAAAGTTTCACAGCGGTTGTGGATGGCCATCTTTCTATGCACCAACTGCAGATGACGCCGTTACTTTGGTTGAAGATCGCTCTCTTGCTCCACGTATTCGTACTGAAGTTCGTTGCGCTGCCTGTGATTCACACCTTGGCCATATTTTTAAGGGCGAGGGCTATGACGTGCCAACAGATGAGCGCTGGTGCATTAACTCTGTTGCAATGTATCTAGAGGAAAAGAAGTAACCGGTAAACCAAGATTTAACCTGACATTCACTTCGATGCATCAGTTGGGTACACGCTCACGACGATAATTGAGATGCTTCCCCGCCCATGTTCGGTACTAGAAGGGAAGTTGTCATGTCGTCACTAATTGATTTTCCAACTTGCTATGTATGCCGTTCTATTGAGTTGGAAATTGTTACAAATGATGAGTTTGGTCCCATGACCCTGTGCGGTGAATGCGGATACTCATCGATTGCAAAGTTCGAGGATTTCGAACAACCAATCCTTCGCAGCGTAGCTTCGTAAGTTAGCTACCTTTATTCGTGGTGGAAGTCTTCCCCGCGTCCCTTTTTAAAGCGCTCTTTCTTAAATCGCTGGCTAGCAATTACCCAGCGAAAGTGAGCGATATATTCCTTTATCTTTTTCACTAGACCAACGATCCTCTCATCTCAAAGGCCTGTGCAACGCGCTCAACTGAAACGATAAAAGCGGCTGTGCGCAGGTCTACTGAGTATTTCTTAGAAACTTTATGCACGTTTCCAAAAGCTTTTTCCATTCGCTGATCTAATTCGCGGCGGAACTTGTCAATTGGCCAGCTAAACTCTTGAATGTTTTGGGTCCATTCAAAGTAAGAGCCCATAACTCCGCCTGAGTTAGCCAAAATATCGGGAACAATCACAACACCTTGTACACGTAATTCACGATCGGCCGCAATGGTGATTGGTTGATTCGCCCCTTCAATAATGAAGTCGGCATTAATTTTGCCCATATTTTTCTCATTGATAACCCCACCGAGTGCAGCTGGAATTAACACATCGCACTTGACCTCTAGTACTTCAGCTGCTCCGATACGTTCATCTGCTTGCACATCTGCAAGAGACTTAACATTAAATATTGAAGCGATATCAATTCCCTTTTTGTCAACAATTCCTCCAGAAACATCGGAGATAGCAATTACCTTCATGCCCAGTTCTTGGCACACAAGTGCGGCATATCGCCCGACGTTTCCGAAGCCTTGAATTGCAACTGTTGCACCTTTGACCTTCACATCATTTTTTTCCAAAGTTGCAGCTGTAATTTGTGCTACTCCACGACCCGTTGCTTCCTCACGTCCCGGTGCTCCGAACAGTTCAACTGGCTTGCCAGTTACACATGCAGGTTGGAAGCCTTCAAGTCTGTGGAACTCATCCATCAACCACGCCATCGTCTTGGCATCGGTTCCCATATCTGGGGCCGGAATATCGCGATGGTGACCCAGCACGTGGACTAGGGAACGGGTCCAACGTCGGATGATTTCTTCTTTTTCGATAGGAGATAGTTTTGATGCATCGACCGCTACGCCGCCCTTTGCTCCACCAAATGGAACATCAATCAGCGCAGTTTTCCATGTCATCAATGATGCTAAAGCGCGGACTTCATCAAGATCTACATCTTGGTGAAAACGGATGCCGCCTTTGCGTGGTCCGCGGGCACTTGAATGCTGGACTCGATAACCCGTGAGGACTTCCACATCGTCGCCTCGACGAAGTGGAATAGAAATGACTACTTCTCGTTCACAACTACTCAGTGCGGAGATAACTCCAGGCTTTAATCCCAGGATTTCTCCCGCTTGAGCAACTTTTTCATTAACTTCACTAAATGCAGATGAACCAGAATGTGTCATGGAAGGACAGTAGAAAGGTTGCCTAGCGGAAAGAAGGTCTTTTGGGTTTATTCTCTATGAAATCGGGGTGAACGACCCGCCCGTTAGGCGGGAAGGAGCTCAGAAAGAAGCTGCTCTACGCGCTTCTTGATCTCATCGCGAATCACACGCACCGCTTCTATGCTCTGATCCGCTGGGTCATCTAGAACCCAATCTTCATAACGCTTTCCAGGGAAAATCGGACAAGCATCACCACAACCCATTGTTATAACTGCATCAGATGCACGAACAACTTCATCAGTTAATGGCTTTGGAAATTCATGAGTAATATCAATTCCAACTTCAGACATTACTTCGATCACGATTGGCGAAATACTCTCTCGAGGGGCTGAACCTGCAGAGCGAACAACTACGTTGCTGCCCCCAAGTTGAGACGTGAATCCTGCAGCCATTTGTGATCGCCCAGAATTGTGAACACAAACAAATAAAATATCTAAGGCACCATAGGCTTCGGGATTTGTTGATTTAAGTAATGCTTTCAATCTGTCACTAGAGAATCGCTCAGCAAGTGAAGGCAAATAGATTTTTATTTCACTAGTTGCATCTAATAGTTCATAAGATTCAAAAACATACTTTTCTACTGTTTCAAGTGCGAAATGGCTTTTATGGAGGGCATGCAATCTGTCGGACGATTTAAGCAATAGTCCTCGAACGTCATCTAGGACCACAAATCCTTCAAGGTGGGGCTTTATTTCCATCACTGTCCTCCAAAATTGAGTCTCAAGTAACTCTATGGCTAGAGGTTAGAGAGGAATTCAACAGTACTGATGGCCTACAGATGAACAAATGGTTAATAAGAAGGGCTATACCAAAAGCTCAGAAAGCAGCTGCTCTACTCGTTTCTTAATTTCATCACGAATCACGCGCACAGGCTCAATGCCTTGTCCGGCAGGATCTTCGATATTCCAATCACAAGAAATGCATATCCATTCAGGGCCACCCGGGCAGCATCCGCCAAGGATGTACCGATCTTCGTTCACGGGAAACTCGGGCAGGCCATAGAGGACTTCCCGTAGGCCGTGGCTGCTGGCACAAGACGGGCAGGCTACTGGAGAGGTTCCCTTGGACTTCATAGGCTGAATCTATATTCGGAAGCTGACAAATCCCAGGCTATCTGCGTGGCTGACAACCCAGTCAGCCCCCATAGTCTCAATTAGCTGGCTTGCTCAAGATACAAATTCTGCAAATCTGCCCAAGGTCCCGAAAATAAGTTCAAAATCTGGAAAATGTCAGACCACATCTCTAATATGGGAGATAGTTCAAGATCGGTTACATCAACATGTGGACCATGTGAGTACATAACCCCTATTGGGGTTCGAGTCCCTCACCACCCACATATGTAGGTAAATCCGAGTTCCATCGATAACTGAGTCGGTTATTTAAGTATCTTCTCGAACACTGGCAACGAACCATTGAGACTTTTCACCGGATTTAGAGTTGTGAAGATGTAAATCATGTATCCGGCCAATGCAATCCACGGATTAAACAGGCAAATGGAAACAAAAATAATGCCAAGCACCGCAGGAAACCCGAGAAAAATCAGCATCGCCTTGTTTTGATCTTCCTTCGATTTTTCTGTCAAGAAGAAATCTTCAGTCCAAGTAATTGTTGTATCGCCTTTAATTATTGTCACAATCAATCGCTGAATTAAGCCAGTCCAGTACTGTCCAAAAAGACAAATTCCAAAGTAGAAAACCCCCCATTTCATATTTGGAGTATTCAGATTTTCAGCAAGAAGAGCAACACCAAAAGGCATAAGCGCAACCCAAGCCATGGTTAATCCGTGGTTCCAAACGATCATCGCGGTTGTACCGACAACGTATTGACTTGTTACGTGATACACATACCACCAAGTAAACAACACGACAAAGCCAAGCACATAAGCAAGAAAGGTTGGCCAGTTATCCAACATCGCGCCATTGAAATCTTCGCTTTCGCTGATTTTATGAACCAAGCCAACAACATCTAGACCTAAAAGTGTAAGTGCAATGGAAAAAACACCATCACTTAATGTGTCAATCAATTTATGACTGATGTGCTTAATTTGCTTGGCCATGTGGTTCTCCGCTTCCACGAAAGTTGTGAGAAAAATAGCGGATACACTCGAGAATTCCCATGACTCGCCCAAATTCATCCTAAATCTGTTCAAAATCTGTTAGTTGGCAGACCATTTCCCTAATATTGGAGATGAGTCAAGAACGGATATATCCGCATAGTGGGTCAAAGGGAATGGTTTGAAGGTTTGATAACGAGTCCCTCACAACCCACTTATGTAGGTAAATCCGAGATCTATATCCAAGCCTTGTGGAAAAACTATGCGCTAAGAGCCATAAGCCGGATCTCAATTAGTGTGTATAGATTTTCGCTGCAGAGCTAAAGGCAGTGAATTGTGACTTGTCTGTTTTACCGGGTAATTTCTCCACTTTCAGATTTCCATCTGACTGCACCTGAAGTGCAAGTAGACCAACAACATTGCCTATGGGATGAAGAACATATCCCTTCGTTGGTTCTGATTGGCTTACTTCTGCTCCGGCTGGAGTCTGAAAGTTGAATTCCATTAATTCAACGACAACAATTCCAGAGGATGCAGTTATCGAAGTTCCCGTTACTGAAGAATTTTTTGAAATGAACTGACATGGGCAGCCTTCCCAATCTCCGATGCTAAAGACTGTTGTGTTGCGATCAACAGCGTCTGGCGCAATCGCCAAGTGGGTGTCCCAATATCCATGTGCAATCTTTCCGTGGTTGTCATATCCAGCGCTACCTGTGCCTAAACCTTTGTAGCCATTGGTGTTCTCGACAAACCAGTTTCCTTGCGCTGTGCCCTTTTGATCCCAATCAATCTTTCCACCAATTGGCAAGGAAGTTGAAAGGAATTTAGCCTCGTACTCTGCCTTTAAATTGCTAGGAAGGTACTGGAGAATATCTGCAGTCCATGGTTTCCATGTTTCAGCTTCTGAGTAGCTCTTAAGATTGGCAAAACCGGTCAATTTCTTGGTTCCGTCAAACAATGAATAGTCAAAGTTTGGCCTCTCTGAATCATCAGCGATGGCTTCGCCAGATTTCACAGCAACTGACCCACCCCATACCCCACTTGATCCAATTTGTGATGCTATTTGAGCGGCAGCGCCAGCGAGTTTTCCAACATGGATAAATACGCTAAACAAATTACACGAGTGAGCTATCACGATTCTATAATCTGCATATGGATAGCCATTTGTCTTAGCAAAATCTTCAACACTAATTATTTGTCCAGCAGCCGGAGATGTCACTTGATAGGTTCCGGCTGGTTTTTCAATGGGTTGACCACGAATTGATGGGAAGTACACATAGATGTGATCGATAGGAGTTATGTGAGAGGTAAACATTGCTCCCATCGGAACAAAGTACGAAACTTTTGCTGGATCAATAATTCCGGCTGTGAGCTCTGTTGATGTTCCTGAACATTTATCATTTCCAAATACATCGGCAAGGGAAGTCGGAGCGGCTTGCGTATTTCCACTACTGCCACCGCTTGCTGGATGCCATGCATATTTACCATCCCCACCTTTTTGGCACTCAAGTTCTACACCTGTAGCACTGCGACCATTCTTTGGACCATTTACATCACATAGTGATCCATCCTGGGGACCAGAATTACCTGTTGGTGTTGGTGTTGGTGTTGGTGTTGGTGTTGGTGTTGGTGTTGGTGTTGGTGTTGGTGTTGGTGTTGGTGTTGGTGTTGGTGTTGGTGGTGGTGTTGGTGTTGGTGTTGGTGTTGGTGTTGGTGTTGGTGTTGGTGTTGGTGTTGGTGTTGGTGTTGGTGTTGGTGTTGGTGTTGGTGTTGGTGTTGGTGTTGTAATCAACTGAACACGAAATCCAATACCTGGACCTGATGAAAACTTCGGTGCTCCTATTGCATCTGCCAAGTAACGCCAAGGTTTAGGTAATGGATCTTTATCCTTAAGCTTGAGGAACTGAGCAAATAGACCTTTAGTACCCATAACTTTTGAGCAAGAAATTCCAAATGCATTTATCTGGTAGGTACCCTTAGGAAACTTAACACCGACAATAATTTCGTTTGTCGCGACTTTGTAATTACCGCAACTGGGAGTCTGGGGACCTGCGGCATTAATCGAATAACTAGAAATTGGGATTAACGCTGCGAGCAGACCGGCAAGAATGGCCTTTTGGACGCTCCCTCGAAATCTCATTCCATAAGGCTATTAGGAAGGGTTGAAACTGTCACCGGGTCCGGTATTCGAACCCCTGACAGCCCTCTAATTGAATTTCTTAGTGCGGTCTTATGCGTGCTCTCCGCCTGTGTGTGCAAATACTTTGCACGTAATCTGCCAACGACCTTCAAGGATCGACAGTGTGAAATAGTCAGTAAATGAGAGAGTTCCCCAAAATCCTTCTTCTTTCACAGTTGCTACTGCAACAGTCTTATCAATTTGAATGTCGGTAATCTGTGCAGTTAATTGGCCTGCATCTCCTGGAGATCCAACCATCAGGCCTACAAAGCCTTCTTTATCTAAGTCATAGTCCGTGCCGCCCATTGTGCCAAACCAACGTGCATTGGCGTGAAAAGCTTCGTTCAATTTAGCTGCATCGCCCTTACCAGCTCCATCAATATAAAGATTAATCAATCTTGTAATTTCTTCACGATCTTTATTCATGTCTCTCCCCTTATGTAATGAATACTTACTAATCTTGCGTTTCGATAATGTAGTCCTATCGGATGTTTTTGTGAATAGGCCCAAGAAGCTAGTGCGAACTAATGAGTTTGGCCCGCAGCTTTTCTAGCTCCATGCTCATTTCGATGGGTAGTTTTGGGCCAATGGTTGTAAACCAGTCATCGATCAACGGAAGTTCGCTGTTCCATTCGGCCATATCAACGTGCAGTGCGGCTTGCATATCAGCGGCGGAAACGTCTAAGCCTTCAACATCAATTGCGCCAGGACTAGGTGCATAACCCAGTGGGGTTTCAACTGCATCTGCACTGCCTTCAATTCTTTCTATCGCCCATTTAAGAATGCGACTATTTTCACCGTATCCGGGCCACAAGAACTTGCCACCTTCGCCTCGACGGAACCAGTTAACGTAGAAAATTTTTGGCAGTTTTTCAGGTGAACTCTTCTTACCAATCTCTATCCAATGATTTATGTAGTCGCCAACGTGATAACCAATAAAGGGAAGCATCGCAAATGGATCCCTACGAACAACGCCCACTTGACCTGTTGCTGCGGCAGTGGTTTCAGATGAAAGCGTTGCACCCATAAATACACCGTGGTTCCAATCGCGAGATTGAACAACCAAGGGAATCGTTGTTTTACGGCGGCCGCCTAAAAAAATTGCAGAGATAGGGACTCCCGTTGGGCTTTGCCACTCTGGAGCAATGATTGGACACTGCGCAGCTGGTGTACAAAAACGTGAGTTGGCATGGGATGAAAGTTCGCCATTATCTGGAGTCCAGCTTTGGCCTTTCCAATCGGTTAAATGAGCCGGTGGTACATCTGTCATACCTTCCCACCAGATGTCACCATCATCAGTCAGTGCAACGTTAGTAAAAATTGAGTTTCCTTTTTCAATAGTGCGCATAGCGTTGGCATTTGTCTGCCACCCGGTGCCAGGTGCTACACCGAAGAAACCGTATTCAGGGTTAGTTGCATACAAACGGCCATCATCACCAAAACGCATCCAGGCAATGTCATCGCCAAGGGTTTCAACTTTCCACCCGTTAATAGTTGGATCCAACATGGCAAGATTAGTTTTGCCACAGGCCGATGGAAAAGCAGCGGCAACGTAATGCACATTTCCATTAGGCGGTGTAAGTTTAAGAATCAGCATGTGTTCTGCAAGCCAGCCTTCATCGCGACCCATAACCGATGCGATTCGAAGTGAATAACACTTCTTTCCGAGCAATGCATTGCCGCCATATCCAGAGCCATAAGACCAAATGCTGCGCTCTTCTGGAAACTGCACGATGTATTTAGTCTCATTACATGGCCAGGCTGCATCTTTTACACCTTCAGCAAGTGGTGCGCCAACAGAATGTAGCGCCTTCACAAAGTGGTGATCACTACCTAGCGCACTTAGCGCCTCGGTACCCATGCGCGCCATGATTCGCATTGAGGCAACAACATAGGCGCTATCTGTGATTTGTACGCCAAACATTGGATGTACGGAATCAAGTGGCCCCATGCAGAATGGAATGACATACATCGTGCGACCATGCATCGATCCCTTATAAAGATCAGTCATAATATTTTTCATCTCAGCAGGTGCCATCCAGTTATTAGTTGGCCCCGCATCAGATTCATTTACTGAGCAGATAAATGTTCGATCTTCAACACGTGCAACATCGGTTGGATCAGATGCGCACCAGAAAGAGTTAGGTTTCTTCTTAAGTCGAACTAATGTTCCGGCATTTACTAGTCCATCGGTAATGCGGGTCCACTCTTCATCAGAGCCATCACACACATGAATATTGTTAGGTTCGGTTAGTTCTGCAACTTCTTTAATCCATGCAGAAAGCCCAGAGTGCTTTACACCTTGAATCACCATTGATTCTCTCCGTTGCTCGTAAACAACAGTAAAGTGCTACTAAGCGGTACAGAAAAAAATCACTTGTCTGCTGCGTCACACACGCTGTTCAGCAGGCAGAACAAGGCGGATTACTTCCGATTTCTCGTAATTGAGAGGCTAGAAGAATGAATACGAATCGATTTCTGTAAGAAATGCCCGAACTCCATTGAAATCTGCAAGTACAAACTTAAAAGAGCCAAGCATGCTGGCATCATTTGCAACCTTGGCTTTGTTAACCATCAAGCGTGCGGATTGAACATCATATAAACGTTCATATTGTGCGTGAACCGCTGTAACTTGTTCTGCTCGTGTCGGAATAACTTAAAAGGTTTTTGCCGCTCTAGTACTTATAAATATTAATGAGCTAATTATAAGTAGCGCCGTAATTCGAGATTTTACTGAGCAGTCCAGCCTCCATCAACGGGAATAGAAACACCCGTGATGTTGTGTGCAGCTGCTGAGCATAAAAAGACTGCCACAGCACCAATCTCTTCAGGGGTAGACATTCTCTGCGAAGGTTGTTTTTCCGAAAGCAGATCAGCGATACCTGCAGCGCGATCTCCGTTAAATAAATCAACGCGTGCTTGAATCTGTGGCTCAATTAATGCTGTTTCAACCCAACCAGGACAGATCGCATTAACGGTCACTCCCCCAGATTCACGGGTGCCGCTGGCGGCATAATCAAGTGCTGCGGTTTTAGTTAAGCCAATGACTCCGTGCTTTGCCGATATGTAAGGTGACTTTGCAATTGATGCAACTAAACCATGAACCGAAGCTGTATTTATTACTCGACCGTATCCGCGTTCTTTCATCTGGGGTAATAACAATCGCATAGTGTCGAAGTAGGACGTTAAGTTAATTGCGATGATGTCGTCCCATTTTTCGCGTGGCATTTCGGCAATAGGCGCAGTGAATTGAATGCCTGCGTTATTGCACAAGATGTCTACTGGACCTGTGGCCAAAATAGTTGCTATTAAAGCCTCTGTTGCCGCCACATCACGAAGTTCAGATACATGAGATTCGACTTTACCCGCACCTGCAGCTTTAACTGCTGCTTCAGCCTTTGCAATTCTTTCGGCATCGGCTAAACCATGCAAGACGATGTCCGCACCCTCTGCAGCAAGGGCGGTAGCGATTCCAAGACCTATGCCCTGAAATGAACCAGTGATGAATGCGCGCTTACCTTTTAGACTCATGTGCGATCTCCATAAATTATCTGTGCAACTTTTTCTGCTCCGCCAGCCTCAATAAACATGTCGTAGTGGTTGCAATCTGCCAAGAACTCTAACTTTAACTGCGGGTACATCGGCAGAACTAAGTCTAGAACCGCCATGGGATACAGACCATTTTCTTCATTTTGCAAACCGCGTTCGGCCTTAATAAATAAAGACTGCTTAGTTAAACCTTGCAGCGAGCGCGTAATCAAGTCATCACCAAACAAATCGTGCGAGTCTTCTTCAACGGCCTTCGGATTAGTTGATGGCTTCAAATGCGGTGCGTCTCCGCGAAGGTCGTAATCAATATATTCATCCATGACCGCTGACCAACCTTTTGCAAATGCTGGTTGTGGTTTCCAATAATCGCGGTAAGCCTCTTTGCTTTCAAACTCCATCGCAAGCCGCGCAAGTGCAGGTCCTAAAACAAAAGGCATGATTTGCTCGACCGTCATTCCAGGTGGCATTGGTAGTGGCACTCCACCGTCGGCAAATACAACATTGCCAACTAACTCTGGATATAAACCAACAAGAGCTGCCGTTACAAAACCGCCCATCGAATGACCGATAACATCTGGCTTATTCCATCCGAAGTGTTTAATTACTGCCGCCATATCATGTGCATGGTTGGCCATTCCGAATGGACCAGGTAAATTATTTGAATCACCACGGCCGCGCAGATCAACGGCAAACGGCGCTTTACCTCGTGCAATTAGTGCATCGGCAAAAACTTGGAAAGCACGGTTTGATGACGTAACACCATGGATCAAAAGAACTGGGGTTCCCGTGCCATCTCCATACTGGAAAACGGCAAGTGGGCCGCCTGAGACCTGCACCGATGTCTTACGTGTTGGAAGGGACATGGGCCAAGTCTGCCCTTGTCTGAACGTGAAACCAACTCTTTTAGCGAAGCTAACGAGGAGTTTCCTCGTGTTTCTATTCACACTCTGTAAGAAATCGTTATCTAAAAGCAATCTGGCGATTTCACAGTTACATAGGCCAGGCCCTAGGTTTGACCCTAAGAAGCCCATCCCTCGATTGGCTTATCCATTTGATTAGGAGATCTCTACATGAGCAAACGCTCACTTTCACGTTTGGGAATCGCTGTTCTTGCAGCTGCCGTAATTATGCCAAGCATGGCACCTGCACAGGCAGCAACTGATATTAAAATCGGAGTTATTACTTCAACATCTGGCCCATTGGGTTCATATGGACTTGCATATAACGATGGACTTGCATGGGGCTTGAATTACTACACACGCGGCAAGATGAGCGTTGATGGTCAAAAGCTAGTTGTCACATCTAAAGATGATGCTGCTGATCCTGCATCAGCGACTGCAACTTTCAAAGATATGGTCGGAAACGGCACCAAGATTATCGTTGGTACAGCTTCCTCAGGAGTTGCCCTAACTCTTGGACCTCTAGCTGCTCAGAACAAGGTTCTATACATCTCGGGTCCAGCTAAGAATGACTTAGTTACTTCATCGGCGAATAAGTATGTATTCCGCTCAGGTAACTCATCAACTCAGGACTTAGCTCCACTTGCTGGTGTTAAGCCAATCATTGGCAAGAAAGTAGTTCTCTTCGTAGAAGATAATGCATTCGGTCTTGGCAATATTGCCGCCGCTCGTGCATTGATGGGTCCTAAAGGCGCACTCTTTGAAGAGATCAAGGTTCCAACATCAACATCTGATTTCACACCTTTTGCAAAGAAGGCCGCTGATGCCAATGGAACATACATCTTTATTGCTTGGTCAAATGCGCTTACAGCTGGTGCAATGTTGACTTCACTTAAGGTGCAAGGCGCATTCAAGACTCAGAAGCCAATTACTGGTCTTGCTGGCGCAGCTACATACAACATCTATGGAACTCTATTTGAGGGTACCGGCGCAATCATGACAAACAGTTACTTTGCAGGTGTATCTAAGTCAGCTGCAGCTACAGATATGGCCACTTGGTTTACTACCAACAAGAAGTCTCAGGATCTGTTTACCTCTGCAGGTGCAGATGCTGCCAAGATGATTGTTGCAGCCCTTACTGGAAATCCAAGTCAGAACGTTGACACCATGATCAGCAAGCTTGAAGGCTTGACATGGCTCGGCGTTAAGGGTCAGATGAAGATCAGCGCATCTTCACACCTTCTTATTCAGCCAATGTTCCTTGTTGGTCTGACTAAGACTGAATCAGGTTATGTACCTGTATTGCAGAAGACAATTTCTGCAGTGGGTGCGTAATACTCACCACATAAGTTAAAGAACCCCAGTGTAGAAATACGCTGGGGTTCTTTATATATTAGGCCAAAAGAATTTAAAGGGGTTAGGAAATTGATTTCAGCGCTCAGCGTCACCGATCTGTCACTGGATATTGGTGGCGCAAAGATTCTCGATGGAATAACTCTCTCCGTAAAACCAAATGAAACCCTTGGAATTATCGGTCCAAATGGCGCAGGAAAAACCTCATTTTTTAATCTTCTTAGTGGAATCCGTAAACCATCTCGGGGGAAAATATTTATTGGTGATCTAGATGTCACCGATTTGCTTCCACATGAGCGCGCTAAAGCCGGTATAGCAAGAACTTTTCAAACATCGAGTGTTTTTGTAAATCTGACCTGTTTGGAAAATGTTCGAATCGCAGCTCAAGCCGCACATGGTAAGTCTATGAACTTAACTAGGAACGCCTATAAATTCACCGACGTTGTCGGCCATGCCCACGATGCACTGGCAAAAGTCGGCCTTTCTGCATATGCGCTGCATCGAGCCGGCGCCTTATCTCATGGTGACAAGCGCCGCTTAGAGATTGCAATCGTTCTAGCTTCAAAGTCTGAGATTGTTTTGCTCGATGAACCAATGGCCGGTATGAGTGTCGAAAATGTGCCAGAGCTAGTAGAAATCATTCGCTCGCTGGCCACTGTGCACAAAAAGACAGTGTTAATTGTTGAGCATCATATGGAAGTCATTTTGGGGCTTGCCGATCGAATCGCAGTTCTGAACTATGGAGAGTTACTCGTATGCGATACGCCGCAAAATGTAATTAAGAATCCAATTGTGCAATCTGCCTATATCGGTGAAGCGCTATGAGTGCATTGACCGTTAAGAATCTGCATGTAAAGATCGGCGAATCTCATATCTTGCATGGTGTGACATTTGACGTACCAGCGCACAAGGTAACTGCGCTACTGGGGCGCAATGGCGTTGGTAAATCCACAACGCTCAAAAGTATCATGGGGCTTTATCAAGGCACGGGCTCTATAGAACTCGATGGACTTCAGATACTTGGAACGCCGACATACAAGATTGCACAAGCCGGAGTGGCCTATGTGCCCGAAGATCGCGAGATTTTCTCAACTTTGTCGGTTCGAGAGAACTTAACTTTGGCATCGCGCAACAAAAATAATGGCGATGCTTATAAGAATATTTTCGAGCTCTTTCCCGAACTGGATACACGTGCGGCGCAGCTGGCGGGATCATTGTCGGGTGGCCAGCAGCAAATGGTTGCGATTGCAAGAGCGTTGTTAAATGAAAATGAGATTCTTTTAGTTGATGAACCCACAAAGGGTTTGGCGCCAAAGCTAGTAACTGAGGTTGCAAATGCCTTGGTTAAAGTTGCTCATAAGACAACTATGTTGCTTGTAGAACAAAACCTTGCACTGGTCAAACGAATCGCTGAAAATGTGATCGTCATGGATCAGGGAAGGGTCGTTTTTCAAGGCGGCCCTGAAAACTTAAATGACCCAGCATGGGTGCATCAAATGCTAGGTGTCAGCGGAGGTCATAAATAATGGAGACGTTTATTCTTATTGGAATCACCGGCATTGGTTTAGGTGCACTGTATTTCCTAGTAGCCTCAGGTCTCTCGCTTATTTACGGTTTGATGGGTGTACTCAACTTTGCTCACGGAAGTTTTCTAACCGTTGGTGCTTTTGTTGGTTTCTGGGTTGCTAGCAAGATGGGTTTTGAAACCACCATCCCCGAATTTCTCCTTGCCATGATTATCGGCGGCTTAGCCGCAGGGTTATTTGCACTGCTTATTGAGCAGTTGTTAATTACTCGACTATACGAGCGACATATTGACCAGGCCTTAGTTACAGTTGGTGTCTCTTTGGTAGTAGGCGCAGTCTTGGGTGGCTGGTTTGGTAACGATCTTCGGATGTTTCCAACCCCTATGTGGTTTTTAACTGCCATTGATATTGGTGGGGCACAGATTCCAGCTGATCGTGTTATCTACATTTCTACGGCCATTCTTTTATTGATCGGTAACTGGGCACTTCTCAAGTTCACGCGCATTGGCTTGATTATCCGTGCTGGTGTCGAAAACCGACACATGGTTGATGCCCTTGGAATCAACGTGCGCAAGGCTTTTAGCACGGTTTTCTTCTTAGGTGGCTTTGCCGCTGGAGTCGGTGGAGTTTTGGTCTCGGTCTACTCCAATGGAGTATCTCCCCTGATTGCCGGCTCCTATCTAATCTACGGATTCATTGTCGTTGTTATTGGTGGAATGGGTTCAGTACCCGGCAGCTTCTTGGCAGCCATGTTAATTGGAATTATTAAACAGTTCGCAAATTACTATGCAACCGGACTTGGTGATTTCGTTGTAGTAATTTTGTTGGCCGTTGTCTTACTTATTAGACCGCAGGGTTTATTAGGAAAGGTGCGTGCCTAATGTTACGTTGGAAATATTCTCGACCACTGCTTGGAGTCGTTATGGCTCTGTTGGCACTTGCCCCAATACTTGGTGATAATCCATTGAGCAGGCCCGGCTTACAACAGACCATGGCAGTTGCATTTATCTGGGGTGGGCTCGCGCTTACGTATGACCTGCTCTTTGGTTTCACAGGTCTGCTTTCATTTGGTCACGCACTTTATTTTGCAACTGGTGTTTATGTGACCTGTATTTTGATTAACCATGAGGTTGTTTCTTGGTGGCTAGCCTCGCTTATCGCAATCGCGGTAAGTGCACTGTTGGCGCTTTTGGTAGGTGCGGCATCACTGCGAACAACTGGAATAACCTTTGCAATGGTTACCTTAGCCTTTGGTGAAGCTGGCCATGTGATTCTTGAGCGCAACTTCTTCAACTTAACTGGCGGAGAAAATGGAATCGCACTTAACGCCAATTTAATTCCGCAGTTCTGGATTAGCGTTGTAAATACTAAATATATTTATTGGACCGCCCTTGCTGCCATGGCACTGACTTATGCCGTTATTTGGTGGGTGACAGAGAGTTCAGCTGGGCGTGTATTTGCCGCCCTTAGAGATAATGAGCTTCGCGTACAAGTACTAGGACTAAATACACAGCGCTTTAAGTTGCTGGCTTTTGTCATTAGCGCCGCACTTGCCGCTTTATTGGGTGACGTGATGTTGCTGGCTGCAGGTAGCGCCGCACCTCGCTTTGCCGACGCAGGCGTGACTATTAGCCTCTTGTTAATGGTCGTTTTGGGTGGAGCAGTCACGCGATGGGGCGCAGTGATAGGTGGAATTATCTACTCAGTGGCCACAACTCGAATGCAGGATTTAACTCAACAAGAATTCTTTAAAACTATTCCAAAGTTGATCGGTGGCCCGATAGCCGAGCCTGCATTCGTCCTAGGCCTTCTCTTTATCTTTGTTGTTATGTTTGCACCTGGTGGCCTCTCTGGTGCTTACTACAAGCTTCGGCTTAGAGCTATAACTAAGAAATCACAGTGAACACTAAGTTATGGGAGCCCTCGAATCCTGAAGCAACCGCAGTTGCAGGATTGCAGCGTGAATTAGGTTTTAACTCATATGACGATCTCCATGCTTGGAGTATTGAAAATCCTGGCGCATTCTGGTCAAAGGCTTGGGATGATTGCCAGATTGTTGGTTATAAAGGTTCAGAGTTCTATGACTCAGGCAAAGATTTCATTTCTGCCCGATTTTTTAAGGACGCAAAGCTCAACGTCGCCGAGAATCTACTCTCAAAAGGCAACGATGAAGAAATTGCAATCATTTCGATTCTCGAAGATGGGACTCGCACTGAAATTACATGGGCTCAGTTAAGGGCGCAGGTCGGCGCAACAACCGCTGCACTAAAAGCATTAGGCGTTGTTAAGGGTGATCGAGTCGCTGCATGGGTTCCCAATGTAACCGAGACAATCATTTTCACTCTAGGAGCGCTAAGTATCGGTGCCACAGTTTCAACAGCTTCACCTGATTTCGCGCCAGCAGCAGTACAAGATCGCTTCGGTCAGATTGAACCAAAAGTTTTACTGGCCGCAGATTCTTATCAATACAACGGAAAGCTTTTTGACTGCACGTCAAAGATTGCGCAGATACAAGAGTTACTTCCATCATTGATTCATACAGTTCAGATAAGTCAATTTGCTGCATGGATTGCACCATTTATGGGATCATCTTTGGATTTTGAGCCGCTTCCATTTGATCACCCCGGTTTTGTTCTTTTTTCATCTGGTACAACTGGAAAACCAAAGTGCATCACTCACAGTGGGGCCGGAGTAATGCTTAAAGCCAACGCTGAAATGCTGTATCAATTCGATATAGAAGCCGCCCAGAAGGTCTTTTTCTTTACAACCTGCGGGTGGATGATGTGGAACTGGTTGTTCATGGCACTTGGGCGTGGAGCAACAATTGTTTTATTTGATGGCGCACCTATGTTTCCAGCACCTTCCCGACTATTTGATATT
>Ga0208566_1000303_pt1 | contig 35177 bp, 42 predicted proteins | sample PL_2010_150m_FD_184159 | JGI IMG/M metagenome (GOLD analysis project Ga0208566, IMG submission 184159) | Freshwater microbial communities from Powell Lake, British Columbia, Canada to study Microbial Dark Matter (Phase II) - PL_2010_150m... | ecosystem: Environmental > Aquatic > Freshwater >...
CATCGCACATCGGGAATCTTGCCGTCAGGCGCTGGCCCCTGCGAAAGTGGGGCCCCCGAAAGGGGTTACCGGAAAAGACGGAGAATTATGACAAAAATTATGACAAGGCCGTCGAAGTCCAGAAAAAGGGCGAAATGGCGGGATTTGTCCAGAAAAGGGAGGACTTAACATGATGCCATGGAATACATCGGCGTTTGAGGGATGGTCGATTATCGGCATGAACCATTATGGACAAGGGACGCTGCGCTACCTGTTTGTAGCTATGGGACATACCAGTGGGATCTTTGTCAAGGCTGAAGGACCGGATGAAGACGCAGTATTTCAAGCCTTGGCCGACCGGATTGCCCGGCCGGGTAAACTTTGGTCCCAATGTAAGGAGGAATCGTGAAAATCCAAACCATCGACATCAAAAACTTTCTGGCCTTGGAGCAGGTGACGCTCGATCTCCAGGCACCTATCCACATCATCGCCGGCATCAATGAGTCTGGTAAATCCTCAGTTCGTGATGCAATTCAATGGGCCTTAACTGGCCAGGCCCGGGGCCTCAAGACACACGAGGCCCAAGCTGCGTTTATTAAGGACGGCGCCAAGGCCGCGGAGGTCACGATCACCTGGGGCGATAAAGAGGTTACGTCCAGGAAAAAGACCCCTAAGACCCCGGCCAGTGTTACGGGGCCGGTCCCCGATGATCAGGTTATGATGTCAATCCTTGCGGACCCCCTGACCTTCCTTTCCATGCCCGATGACAAGAGGCGGGAGATTCTTTTCCGGCTGATCCCAGGATTGAATCCGACTGGCGAAGTTGTCTATCAGAAGCTCGGGGCAATGATCCCGAATTTTGACCAGGGATCAACTATCCCCCATGAACTGGTTTCTTTGGCGGTCACGAAAGGCTTCGCCACCGCCGAAACCGAAGCCATTACCCGCCGGCGCATTGCCAAGCGCGTCCGGGACGAGGCCCAGGTGGAAGAACCCGCGCAGCAGGCCACCATCGGCGGGGTACTCCGCATCCTACCCGACATCCAGACGGCCGACGTGGAAGCTGGGCTGTCGGCACTCACGGTTGAACGGGATAAGCTCCAGCAAAAACGCGGCAAGGTGGAGGCCCAGGCGGATAAGCTCCCGGAACTGGAGCAGACTCTGGCGGCATTGGAAGCCAACCCTGTTGAGACCCCGCCCCCCGGCGAAGTGGAGAAGTACGGGAAGGCACTGGAAATCAACCGGGGCATCCTGGAGCGTTTGCAGGAGAAAGTCGCAGGCATGACCGCGGGCCAGGACCCCAAGGCATTCCCGGATATTTGCCCGGTTTACAGCGTCGAGTGCCCCAGCTCCCGGAAGGTGGCAGTCAAGGGCACAAAACCCCAGGACGTGGACCCGGCGGTTCTGAAAAAGACTATGGCCGACCTTCAGGAGCAGGAAAAGGAAGTCGGGCTTATCGAAACCGACCTCAAGGCGGCACAGGACGCACAGGTGGCTTACGACAATTACTACAAGCAGGGCCAAGCCCTGGCTGACAAGATCGCCAAGCTCAAGGAGAACCAAGCCCAGGCCCAGGATACGGCGGGGATAGACGAACAGATCGCCGCCCTGGACGCCCGGATGAGAACGGGTTATGAACTCCTGGACGCGGTGCGGGACTTCTGGCGCAAAAAGGAGGCGGCCGAGGCGGTCACGGCCAAAGTCGCCCAGGCCGAAAAGGAGATCACCCTTTACGACGCCATGGCCAAAGCCCTGGCCCCGGACGGCATCCCGAGTGCCTTGATTGCTGAGGCCCTGGGGCCGTTCAACGAGAGGCTTTATTTCGCCTCAAGCTATCTTTTCCCGGAGCATGAGAGCTACCCCTTGACTCTCACAAAGGACCTGGAGGTCCAAAGGGACATCCTATACCCCTGCCTGAGTAAGTCCGCCAGATACCGGGCCGGGATTTGCTTCCAATATGTGCTGGCTACCCTGGCCGGCGCCCGCCTCCTGATGATTGATGAGGCGGATATTCTTGACCCCCCGAATCGGAGCCAATTAATCAATTTTCTTTTAGCAATTCGTGAAGACTTCGACACTATCTTGGTGTTTGCCACTTCAAATCATGCCTTGCCCTCGTCTTCTCCTGATTTACAGGTATGGGTGATCATCGACGGCCAGGTGCAGCCTTTGAATCAGGGGTTTACGTTTGAGGATGGTGAAATCATCCCGGACGAGGAACGGAAGGCGCATAAGGAGGTAGCATAAAGTGGGCTATAAACTGCGCCTCTATCAGCAGGAAGCCGTGGATGCCGGGGTATCCTTCTTAACGGGGAAGGCGAAGCACAATGGCATAGAAGTGCTCCCGACCGGTTCCGGCAAAAGCCTGGTGATTGCCAATATCGCCAAAGCACTTGCCGAATCGGTCATCATCTTTCAGCCTACCAAGGAGATTCTGGAACAAAATTATGCCAAGCTGATTTCCTACGGTTTTAACGCCGGCATTTATTCTGCCTCCAAAAACCGGAAGCAGGTGTCAAATATCACTTATGCCACCATCGGAAGCGTGATCAATAAGGCCGAACTGTTCCGGAATTTTCGTTATATCATCGTGGACGAGTGTCACCTCGTGAATCCAAAATCTGGCATGTACAACGAATTTATCCGGGAGACGGAGGGTGGCAAGGTCCTCGGGTTGACGGCAACTCCCTATCGTCTCACAACTGACGGCTTTGGCGGGTCCATCCTGAAATTTCTCACCCGTACCCGACCCAGGATTTTCCGAGAGTTGATTTACTACGTGCAAAATGGACAGCTTTTCCAGGAGGGCTACCTGTCGAAACTTCAGTACACTGTCAAGGAAGGCTTTGATCGGTCTCAAGTAACATTGAACAGCACCGGGGCCGACTATGATGATCAGTCAATGAGGAAGTATTACCAGTTCGTAAACTTCCCCGGCCAGATAGCCCAGGCCATCAAGCAACTCCTGGAAAGGCGACGCAATATCTTGGTTTTTACGCGCTTCATTGAAGAGTCCGAATATTTGGTCGGGCAAATTCCCAATTCCGCTATCGTAACCGGCAAGACACCTAAACGAGAGCGGGAGCGAGTCATCAAGGGGTTCAGGGCTGGAGAAATCAAAGTGGTTTGTAATGTCGGGGTTTTGACCACGGGCTTTGATTATCCCGAACTTGAAACCATAGTCCTGGCCCGGCCTACCATGAGCTTGGCCCTTTATTACCAGATGATCGGTAGGGGCATCAGGCCACACCTACAAAAGGAATACGCAGAAATTGTGGACCTATGCGGTAACGTGAAACTGTTCGGCCCGGTGGAAAAATTGAAGATCCAGGATGGCGGAAACGGTAAATGGTTTGTGTCCAGCGGGGGGCGGAGGTTGACGAATATCTACTATGGCGAGAGAAGGTAAGCAACGCATTAGCCGCGGCGGCGAGTCGCGGTTATTTTAAGGCAGGAGGAACTACCATGAATTTAACCAAGCAGGATTTAATCAAGCAGACGGCGGAAAATGTAGGAATCAATAAGGGGGTAGCCGATGAAGTGATCAATGGCTTCCTGAATTCCATCACGGCACACCTGAAAGTTGGCGATGAAATCACCCTGCACGGGTTCGGCAAATTCAGCACGAAGGCAACCGCAGCCCGCACCGCCCGGAACCCGATCACCGGTGATCCGGTGAAGGTGCCGGCCAAGCGTAAGGTGGTTTTTAAGGCGCGGAAGGCTTTGAAAGACGCGGTGCAGTAATCCAAAGGAAAATTTAACTTTCCAACCGCCGGGGTCCCTTTGGGGGGCTCCGGCTCTTCATGGCGATCGCTTTTTATGGTAAAGTCTTATCAGAAAATCGGAGGTAAAATGAAGGCGGTCACGAAAGAAGATGCGGCTGCGCTTGCCCGTGAAATTTTCTTAGGCGAGGCTGGTAGGCTTTGGAAAGAAGGACGCAGAAATTACAATGATGAAGATGCCCTTAAAATCTGCGAATCTCTGGCCAAAAGAGAATCTGCCGACTTTCGTAGGGATGGCGGTATTGTTTTTTATTCAGCAGATCGAAAAGGTGAATCTGACACTCCTGGGGTTTATTGGATCAGCCTAAACAATGGAGGTCTCTTATGGTCGCCGACAGGGACCGTTGACCCCAACCCTGAAATGATACTCGATTTTGAAAAAGGCAACCGGGATAAATTTGATCGGATCATTGACAGGAATAGGCCGTTTTCGGAATAAAGGGGGATAAGGAGGCAAAAACATGAAAACCCTCACGATCATCGCAATGCTGTTCTGCCTCGGTTGCGCTTCCACCGGCGACGGTAACCAGAAGATCATGGACGCGTCTTTCCGGGATAGTATCCAGGTTGGCGTGACCACTAAAGCCTGGGGAAATACGAAACTGGAACTACCTGATAAATTTCTGGAGATTTAATCCAGGCACGAATCTTCAAGCCGAGGTAGGTGCCCTAACGGGTGCCTGCCCCGGCTCTTTTTTTTGCTCTATCCGCTCAGACCCCACTCTTACCATACTTGCGCCCTATCCCCCACTCTTAAAAATCTGGTTCATAATAATCTCTAGACATGGGACTCATTCGCCGGGGACTCAATTACATGCAGCGTCTAAGTGGCTTCGGGGCCGGGGGCCGTGAGCTTATCGTTCATCAAGCCCCCGATTCCCTTGTTCGCGCCGCCCCCAATTTTGCCGAAATTGAACGCCTGTTTTTCGCAACGGCCTTTAACGGCTGGGGCGCACAGATGAGCGGCATCACTTCCCCCTACCGGCAGCATGTCTGGGTCCATGCTTGTATCAATGCTATCGCCCAGAATATCGCCGGTGTCCCTCTGAATTTCTATACCGGTACTAAAAAGGACAAGCGCCTGGTGGAAACCGGGCCTCTGGTGAAACTCTTTGAAACCCCGAACCCCATGATGAGCGGGTTTCAACTCATAGAAGCCACCATGATTTTTCTGGGGATCGCCGGGGAAGCTTTTTACATCCTGGACCGGCCCAATATTACTGCCCTTCCGCAAGAAATCTGGACCTTTCACCCTTCCCGATTTGAACACGTCCCCGGCGAAAATGGCGTGACCAAGGGGTGGATTTATCGCAAGGGCTCCAAGCAAATCCCCTTACTACCCCATGAGGTTCTGTTCATCCGTTACTTCAACCCCGACGACGATTACCGGGGCCTCTCCCCTATTCAAGCTGCCAAAGTGAGTGTCGATCAGGACTTCTACGCCGCGCAATACAACCGGAATTTTTTCCTTAATTCAGCCCAGCCCGGCGGGGTCCTCGAAAGCAAAGAGAATCTGATTCAAGAAGAGTTCGAACGATTGCTGGCGCAATGGAACGACCGGCACCAGGGAGTCGATAAAGTCGGCAAGATTGCCCTTCTGGAAGGTGGGGTCACTTACAAGACGACCGGCATTTCTCAGCGAGACATGGATTTCCTGGAGGGCCGCAAATATAACCGTGAAGAAATCCTAGCAGTCTATAAAGTTCCCAAGGGCGAGATTGGGGTTGAGGACGATACCGGTTCCTACGCCAAGGACAAGGTGCGCCGGAAGCTATTTTGGGAGACGACTCTTGACCCCAAAATGACCTTAATTGAGTACGTTTTGTGGAGTCAATTATGTCAGGGTATCGCCGGCCCGGAAGTTTGGCCGGAGTTCGACCGCAAATCTATAGCGGCATTACAGGAAGATCGGGGGCTGCTTATAGAGCAGATGCGGGGACTTTGTGGAATAGGTTATCCGGCCAACGTGGTCAATGAATGGCTAGATTTAGGTTTGCCGTCGATCCCCGGGGGAGACATTGGTTATATTCCCTTCAATCAAGTCCCTATGGGAGAAACTGGCACCCCTCCCCTGGCCGCCGCCCCCGGTGTTACTCCCGGGAACGGGAAAGGCAAGACTCTCCCGCAACGCCTCAAGACGATTCCCGCCACCATTGAAGATATGCGCCGCCTATCGCTGCCAAGCCCCAGCCTTACCATTATCGCCCGCCGCACTATCACCCGCCGTGCTTTCTGGCAGCAATACCACCAGCTTCAATCGGCTTTTGAGAAGAAGTTCCAGGGGCGGATGAAGCGGTTTTTTTATGACCAGCGCCGGGAGCAACTCAGACTCATCGAGCAACACTACGGCAAGTCTATCCAGGGGCAGGTCCGGGCCACCGCCGATGAGGTGGACGCCCTCCTATTCCCCCTGGACGCCTGGAATGAAAACCTCAAGAAAATATCCTGGACTTTTTACCAGAGCGTAGGGGAGGAGGCTGGCAAGGCCCTGGTGGCTGAACTAGGGGCCGACCCCGATAAGTTTATTCTGGCCGATACCCCGGCCATTGAAATTCTCAAGGATAAGCTCAAAAAGATTGAGGAAATTAACGACATTACCTATGCAAAGTTAAAGGATACCCTCATGGAGGGCATGGTAGAAATTGAGACGGTACATGAACTTCAAGCCAGGGTGCGTGAGGTCTATAACTTCACCGAATCCCGGAGCCTGACCATCGCCCGGACGGAAACCGGACAGGCTGCCGCGCCCGCCCGCGCTGCCGCGATGGAAATGCTGGGGGTGACCCGGCAGGAATGGACTACGGCCGGCGACAATGATGTTCGGGATATTCATGCCAGCATGGACGGCGAGATAGTTGACGTCGGGGAACTATTCAGCAACGGACTCGCATACCCCTGTGACCCGGCTGGTGATGCCGAGGAAGTGATTAACTGCCGTTGTGTTTCGGCCCCCGTAATCGAAAAAGACTGAGGAGAATGGCCATGGAACTGATTCATAAAGCCCTTGATTTTGAAATTCGCCAGGCAGGTGACCCGGCAAACCGCACCCTGGAATTTATCGGTTCTACTGCGGATGTTGACCGATATGGGGACATCATCGACGTGGCCGGCTGGGATTTGAAAAATTACCAGAAAAACCCGGTCTTCCTCTGGGCGCATAATTACGGGCAACCCCCTGTAGGCAAAACCCTGACGGTGACAAAGGAGCCGGCCGCTCTCAAATTCCTGGTTCAATTTGCCACGGCAGAGGAGTACCCCTTTGCCGATACCATCTACAGACTCTACCTGGGCGGTTTTCTCAAGGCCACCTCAGTGGGTTTTTCCGGGAAGGTTAGCGAGCCGATCCTGGGTGATCCCGATGAACAAGGATTCCGGCCACGGACGGGCACGCACTACAAGAAGCAGGAGCTCTACGAATTGAGCGGCGTTCCGGTCCCAGCTCTACCCCAGGCTCTCATGCTGGCGGTGCAAAAGGGGGTTGTATCCAAAGAAGAAGCGGATCAGGTTGTGCCTCCTGACCCAGAAGAAAAAGGGGTCATCCCCTTTAAGGAATACCCTATCGATGATCCCGGGGCGACCTGGAAAGGTCCCGAGGAGATGGCTGCCTGTGCCGACATGATGGCTCTCAAGACCATTTGCGCCTGGTTCGATGATGCCAAGCCGGACGTCAAGGGGTCCTATAAGCTCCCGCACCATCGGGGCGACGGCTTCAAGGTGGTTTGGAAGGGGGTGTCGGCTGCTATGGGTGCCCTCCTGGGGGCGCGAGGCGGCGTCAATATCCCCGATGCGGATCGTAAGGGCGTCTATGGCCACCTGGCAAAACACTACGCGCAGTTCTCGAAAACCCCGCCGGAGTTCAAGGAATATGGCGAGGCTGACCTGATCCGGATCACCCTGGGGGCCGAACCGAATGACCTGGGGTTCGACGATCTGTTTCTGTCGGGCCTGTTCCGGTCGGCGGACCTGGAACCCATAACCGAACCGGTCCAGATCACCAAAGCCGGCGCCGTCTTAAATGCCAAAAACAAGGCGGCCTTGCAACAGGCGGCGGCCCTGATTCAACAGGTCCTGGCGGCGGCTGAAACCCAGGCCTCCGCACCAGGCCCGAACAAGAAACCCGAAAGCTATTACTCCAAGGCGTTGAACCCCGGCGATGAGCCTCATGGGGAGAGACAGGCTGAGGATTCGGTCGATATGGGCGAAATTATGGAACTCACCAAAAACCTTCATCTGACCATGTGTCCGGGCAAGTAACCGGGCAAGGGGGCGAATATGCCGAACACTGCGCTTGCTGAACAAATCAAAACCATGCTGGAGGAAGTCAAGGGCCAACTCGAAACCAAAACCGAGGACGGCAAGGTCATCAAACTGCTCGACGTCTTCAAGATGTTCCCGGAGCTTCAGGAGAAATACACCTCCCTGGAAAAGCGCCTGGAGGAGTTCGAAAAGCAATCCAAGAGCCGCAAATGGGCTGATATGACGGGCCTCGACCCCGGCCAGTTTTCCATTTGCCGGGCGCTCCGGGCTATCCGATCCGGTAAACCTCCGGAGCAATGGGGTGAGATCGGCGCCGGTCTGGAAGCCGATGTTTTCCGGCAGACCCGGGCCATGTCCACGGGCAATGACAGTGAGGGCGGGTATTTCGTTCCGGCCCAGGCCATGCCCGACTTCATCGAAATGTTTCAGGCTGAATCCGTTGTCACCCGCATGGGGGCCACGGTGCTTGACGGCCTGGTGGGTGCGCCTGTAACCTTCGCCCGGCAGACCGGTGGGGCGACTTTCTACTGGACCGGGGAAAACGCCGAGATCGTAGCCAGTATGCTGGCGGTGGGTCAACTCAAGATGGTGCCCAAGAAAATCACGGGCATGGTCCAGTTGAGCAACGAACTGGTCCGCATGGCTAACCCGAGTGCTGAGGCCATGGTCCGCCGGGACTTAGCGAACGGCCTGGCCCTGGCGATTGATCTGGCGGCCCTGCGCGGTTCCGGTTCTGAAAATGAACCCCTGGGAATCGCCAACACCGCCGGCATCAACACGGTGGCCATGGGCACCCATGGTGCATTGCCCAATTTCATCAACCCCTGGCCGGATATGGAATACGAACTGGCCGTCGATAACGCTCTGCGGGGCAAGCTCGGGTTCGTCTTCCACCCGAAGATCAAGAAGGTCCTCAAGAAGCTGAGGAACCCCTATTTCTCCGGAGACACCGGCGGCGAATACCCGTTGCTCCCCTTGACCGACGCGCAACTCCAGGCCGTCCTGGGCTATCCGTTTGCCACGACCACGCAACTTCCCATCAATCTGACCAAGGGCAGCAGCGGGGCCGTGTGTTCGGAAGTCTATTTCGGCAATTGGGCTGAGGTGCTCATTGGCCAGTGGATGGGGATTGAAATCCTGGCCTCCAACATCGCGGGCACGGCTTTCGCCTACGATCAAACCTGGGTGCGCATCATCTCCCAGGTTGACATTGCTCTGCGTCACGCGGAGTCGATGTGCCTGTCCAACGACGTAAAGACCGAGTAACCCTGAAACCCTAAGAGAGGGGGTCAGGCTGCGTATGCTGGCCCCCATTGCCATAAGGAGAATATCATGCCGAAAGGAACTGCTTCTCAAGAACAAGTCCTGAAAGACCTTGCGGCCCCCATTGCCCAGACCGCGGGGACCGTTACTGGCACCGGGATTGACTGTAAGGGTTACGATGAGGCCCTTATCATGCTGGCTGTTGGGGTAATGCCCAGCACCGATGGCACCGTGGATGTCCATATCGAGGAGTCGGCTGTCCTGGGGTCCGGTTATACCGATATCACCGGGGCCGTTTTTGCCATCGTCAATGCCGGCGAATCCCTCAGTTACGTTGGCCGCTTGAACCTGCGGAAACGCAAACGGTATATCCGGGCTATTTCGGTGGTGGCTAACCAGACCACCCCCTTGTATATCGGCGCAGTGCTTTCCCAGGCACAAAAAACGCCGGTGTCCCAGGTCAACACCGTGGCTTTTAACGTCTAACAGGAGGGATCATGGCAGTGGCGATTTACCGGGTACGACAAGGGTACGTAATTCATCTTCAGCATCGACAAATGCTGCGGGGCGGGGGTTTGATTGAAAACCCCACCCCGGATTTCATCAAGTTGAATTCCTGGAAATTGGAACTAATAAGCCCCCAGGTTGCTATGCCCTTGCCCGTCCCGGACCCCGCCACGGCCCACCCTCTTGATAATATTCACAAGGCTTGGTCTGGCCGACGGTGCTTCATTATCGGCGGCGGGCCAAGCCTTACCGATTTCGATTTCTCCCAACTCAAAGGGGAACTGGTGATCGGGATTAACCGGGCTTTTGAAAAAATTGACCCGGCCATCATCTTTTCCATGGACTCCCGGCTTTACACCTGGATCAAGAGCGGGACGTTCGGCCCGGCGGCGCTAGAAAAATATGAAAAGTCTTCAGCCCGCAAAATTTGGGTGGATACCCACGGGTTTAAATTCGGCCCGGAAGTTTTGACGGTGCCCCACCTTCAAGGGGTCGGAGTCGGGAGGTCGCTTTCGGGCGGGCTCTATATCGGGTCAAATTCTGGTCTGGCGGCCTTGAACCTGGCCGTGGTGCTGGGAGCCAACCCGATTTATCTCCTCGGATTTGACCTCATCTCCCGAGAACAATTTCAGCAATGGTGGCATGACGGATACCCAACCGTGCAACGTGACACGGTTTACAAGGTGTTCCGAGAAGAGTTCGAAGCCCTGGCCCCGGCCCTCAAAAAACTTGGAATCAGGGTAATCAATCTCAACCCGGAGTCCGGGCTCAAGTGCTTCGAGTTTGGTGAGATGCCGGAGCCCGTTGCAGACAAAGTGACGGTGATCACACCCACGGGGGATCGCCCCGAGGCCCTGGAGCTTTTGAGGTGCTGGATAGCCTCCCAGACCCGGCAACCTGACCAGTGGCTTATCATTGACGACGGCAAGAAGTGCATAAAGCCCCGGAAAATTCCAGAGGCCACAGTGATCCGCCGGAAGCCCAGGCCCGACGATCCACCTTGCACCCTGGGAGAAAACCTCAAGGCCGCTCTTCCCCTGGTGGCCCATGACAAAGTGCTGATCATGGAAGACGATGATTGGTATGGACCTATCTATATCGAAACCATGGCAGCTCTCCTGGACGCACACGAGATGGTGGGAATCTCAGGCACCAAATATTACCACCCGGGCATTCCTGGATTTAGGGAAATGGGCCGCGGTGACCATGCTTCGCTTTCACAGACCGGATTTCGGAAGTCGGCAATCCCCGAACTGCTCAAGGCTATCCCAGGGGACGACGTACTCCCGGACTGTTCGGTTGACCTCCGCCTCTGGAAAAATTGCAACGGCCAGGGGCACCTGATCACCGGGGAAGGGCGCAAACTCCATTGTGCAATAAAAGGTATGCCCGGGCGCCCGGGGGCCGGTGTGGGGCACGACAAGCGGTTCTATACGGCAGACAAAGACCTGAGCAAATTCAGGGAATGGTGCGGTGACGTGGAGGCTTACCGTGACTTTATCAAGGGCTGACGGACTGGTGGTTTACACCGCCATCGCCGGGAGCGGGCGGGATGTATTGGTTGACCCTACCCCCGCGCCCGGGGTTGATTACGTCTGTTTCACCGACCAGCCTTTTATTTCCCGGGTCTGGGATATTCGTCCTTTTATCTGGGAGCACCCCAGCGAGGCCGTGCGCACTGCCAAACACCCCAAGGTCCTGCCCCATAAATATTTCCCTGATCACGATCTGAGCATCTGGGTTGACGGGAATATCACCCCCGGGGCCGACGTTGCCCGGGTTGCCCGGGAATACCTGGCCCGTCACGACATGGCTTTACACCGGCACCCCCGACGGGCGTGTCTCTATAAAGAAGCCGCATTGGTGGCCGGCCAAGGAAATGACTATCCGGCATTGCTCGAAAAGGTTGTACAATGCTATTTCCAGGCTGGAGTTCCGCCCGGAAACAGCCTCTATGAATGCGGCGTGCTCATCCGGCGCCACCATGCCCCTGCGGTCAAGGCGGCAATGGACCTCTGGTGGCATGAAATCAATACCGGCACACAATCCGATCAAATCCCCTGGGCTTATGTCATGTGGAAAACCAGTCTGGAAGTCAATGTTGTTGAGAGCGATCTGAGGAAAAGCCCGCATTGGGATTATCGTCCTCACGAATGTATCAAATGGGGGGAGGCCGCATCATGCGGATAACTTACTTAATTCTAACTTGGAACAGAATAGACGCCCTGCGGCGGCACCTTGAGCTTTTGTTGAAGCAAACTTACACCGGGCCTTTTGAGGTTATTGTCTGTGTGGACGGGTCAACCGACGGAACCCAAAAGATGCTGGCCGACTGGCAATACAACGAGCGGTTTATTTTAAAATGGTTCGATACCGGCAATATAAACAAAAACACGGCGGCACAAGCTAAAAACCTCGGTATTAAAAATGCGGTCGGTGAATTAATAATCATGGTTGACGATGATTGCTTGCCACATCAAGAATTGATCAAAGCCTATGTTGGAAATTACAACCCTAAAGATATTCAGTTGGGCTACAAATCGAATTTTGAATCATATCTATACACAACTATCCCTGTGTCCATAGAGCCAGGGCTTATGAAAACTTGGTGGGACGATTGGCAGGCTGGCCGGTTCGGCCATTTTCAGTGCGGCAATGTCGCCATGTCAATCGAAGCGGCCAAGACATTAGCAAAAGACGGGAGTATCGGGTTTGATGAACGGTTTATGGGTTATGGTCATGAGGATACCGAGTTAGGCTATCGCCTACATGATGCCGGATTCAAGTTCGTCTTTAATCCTGCTGCCGTGGTTTACCATCTGCATCCGGGAACTACGCCACAGCAGGCCCCGGAAATGAAAGAAGCCGATAGGGTCAGGAGCAATGCCCGGTTACAACAAATTCTCCATGAACCTGCGGCCAAACCTTATCCTGAATTTAATGACCTTACTGGGATGATGACCATTGAAGAACTTCAATGGCTCTATCAGATAGCTGGTGAAATGACTTCGATTGTGGAAGTGGGATCATGGCAGGGCCGAAGCGCCCACGCCCTGCTTTCTGGGTGCAGGGGTACGGTCTATGTGGTGGACCAATGGGACCCGGAATATGTCGGGGTTCACGGCCTTTCCCGGCAAGCGATGGTAGATTCCCGCCGGGCTTTTTTCTCTAATTTGGGGGGCTTCAATAACTTGCAGGTTCTGGAAATGGCCTCGGTAAATGCCGCCAAAGCCTTCCAGGATAAATCGGTGGATATGGTTTTCATTGATGCGGACCATGCCTATGGATCACTGATAGCGGATATTCAAGCCTGGCTGCCCAAAACGATCAAGATAATCTGTGGCCACGACTACTCAGAAAGCGATCACCCCGGAGTGGTGCAGGCGGTTGACGAAATATTCGGGGGCGCCCATAAACTTTGCGGAAGTATCTGGTCAGTGAGGTTGGAATCCATGGAAAAGAAAACCGGGAAGGAAAAAGAGGTCGCGGAAAACGAGGCCGAAACTAAACAGATCAAGCGGCCACCCCATGACCGGATGATCCGGGAAGAGGACGCGGTGACGAAATAATGGACCTGACTACCCTGAACGCAGTTAAATCCTTTCTGGAAAGCGATGTTGAAACCTGGGAAGCGGCTTGGGATAACATTATCTCCGGTCTGATTTCCGGGGTGTCGGCCCAAATACAGGCTTACTGCAACCGGGAATTTGAGAGGGTGGAGAGAATTTCTTATCACGACGGCGGGGGGCGGTATCTCTATCTTACCGAGACACCGGTTCAAGAGGTCGCCGAAATCCTCTACGCTTACGATTGGGAATGGGCCGCAGCCACGGAATACGGCACCGCAGATTACGCCCTGGTGAATGCGCAAGCCGGGATGGTAGGTTTCAAGGGAGGCGCCTGGCCGGAAGGGGCCAAGGTTTATCGGGTCACCTACACCGGCGGATACGATCTGGCCTCAAATTATGGGCAATCCGGGGTCACGAATTACACGGCGATTCCGGCCGATCTGGAAAAGGCCGCACGGTTGCAAGTGGTTTACGAATTCCGGCGCCGGAAAGACCTGGGCCTACAGTCAATCAGCTTCCCGGATGGGTCTATCAATACCCAGGAAAGCGGGGAGTTCCTTAAGCAGGTCAAGGCGACTCTTGACCGTTACCGGCGGAGGAATATCGGGTAATGACTGATTTCCTCACCAAAATTCAGGCCTCGGCGGCTGGCATGGAAAGCCGGATGCGCCAGGTGGTGGACAAACACGTCGCCCGGCTCTGGCGGACCCTCATTGACAGGATGCGCGGGGGCACCTCGGCCAATACCCTGGGGCGACGCACGGGCGAACTGGTTTCCTCCACCAGGCCGTTGCCAACTATTTCTGGAGGAGGGAGGACAACTGGCGGCGTGGTGGTAGGGGCCCCGTATGCCGGGGTGCATATCGGCCCCCGGGGTTCAACCCAGACCATAAAGGCCAGTAAAAAATTTCTGACCATCCCTACGGACTTTGCCAAGACCGCGGCAGGGGTGGCCAAGGGGCGGATGCAGGGGCCGCCCTGGACCTTCCTGGGGATGCCGACGTTCATTGCCAAGGGGGTGATCTTCGGCAAGCTGGAAGGTGCCCACAAATCCTCTGAAGGGGCACGTCAACGCCGAGCAGCCGGGGAGAAGATGAGTTCAGGTCAAATCATCCCCCTATTTATTTTGAAAAGTGAGGTGAAGGTGCCCCGGCGAATCGACATGCAACTTGACGCCTTGGACATTATCAAGCCAGAGTTTTTGACCGATTTGAAGGCCGCCACCATGGGGGGTAAATAGTGGCCACCATCAAAGCCCAGATCATGGCAAGCCTGAAGCAGACCCTGGCGGCGCTCCCGGAAATCAGGAAGGTGGAGTACACGAAATTCTGGCCCCTGTTCTCAGATACCATGCCCTCTCCGTCGATATATTTTTTCACAGGGGCCGCCAAGTCAACACGGCTAAACGAACGGACGGTGCGGGTATCCGTTAACCTGATTATCGGGGTTTACGTGGCTCTTGGGCCGAAAGGTCCGGTGGCCTTTGAAGAGAAAGCCGACTCGCTCCTGGCCGCGATAGAAGATGCTGTTTGCGGCATGGTTCGACCCGATCTGGCCGGGGCCTATTTTCATACTATGGACCCCTGGACCTGGGATCAGCATATTCCGAACGATATTTGGGGTGTCCTGGGCCTGGATGCGCACCTTACTTTTCACCACGCCTGGGGAAATGCCTCAGTGAAGCCATTTTAAGGGAAAGGAGGATGCTTATGGTTGAGGGGACAAAGAAAAAATCGGGTGGTGATGTTCTAAAGCCTGGGCCCGGCGAGATTGCGAAAGGCGATTTTGTCGCCCACTTCGGCCAAAAGCATCTTGAGCACCCCACGATTGCCGGCGTGAACACGGCAATTGATGATCTGATAGACGCGTGGTTCATCAACTGGTTCGGACAAAGCCACCTGGCCCGGGCCACCGAAGCCTATAAATTAATCCACCGGGCCGCCGAGGATTTGAAGGTCCGCCTTAAAGGAGAGTAGCCATGCAATTCTGGTTCAATTCCGGTTTTCTCTATGCCATCGACGCTGCCGTGGTTGTGCCCACGCCGGTTGAAATCGGGGGGCTGACTGATATTTCAATCGATTTTTCGGGGGCCCGGAAAGATTTCAATGGGCCTTACCAATATCCCGTGAGTTCGGCCCGGGGAGATGCATCCATTGTCTGCAAAGCCAAATACGGCGGGATTTCCAGTAAAGTCTATTCGGATTTGTTTCTGGGAGCCACCCCGGCCATTGGCCAGATTGTGGGAGGTATCCGGGAATCGCACGCGATCCCGTCTGCCCATACCATCACCCCGACGCAGGTAAAAGCCGGCCAGACCTTCGATAGCAATTTGGGGGTTTTGCTGGTGGCCAGCGACGGGAGCACCACCACCATGACCCGAGTATCCGGGGTGCCCACCACGGGCCAGTACAGCCTGGTGGAAGCCACCGGCGTCTTCACCTTTGCGGCGGCCGATGTCGGGAAAACGGTGCTGATCAGTTATCTCTACTGTATCACCGCGGGCACCGGGGGCATTGTCACTATCGAAAACAATTTGATGGGCGATGTGCCGAAATTCCGGGCCATTCTCACGGGTGCTTTTGAGGGCAAAACCGCCCTCCTGGACTTGTACAACTGCATTTCCGACAAGCTCACCCTGGCCACCAAAAAGGGCGACTATGCGAACCCGGAAATAGACTTTGCCGCCGTCGCCAATCCCGCCGGGATCATCGGGCGGCTGTCGTTCTCTGAGTAGGGGGGATTATGATTGACGGGGAAACCATCAAGGTAGGCGGGGAGGATAAGGTTCTGCCTCCCCTGAACTGGAAAGGGTGCAAGAAGTTTTTCGGTGCTATTGCAGAGGGCGGCCTGAGTTTGGTGACCGGGGCCGAGACGATGGTTGAAATGGTTCATACTGCTCTGGTGCGCAATTACCCGGAGCTGACCATTGACCAACTTGAAGAGAACGCAAGCCCCGGGGAAATAATGACGGCTATCCCGGTCCTCTTGCGCCTGAGCGGGTTCGTCCAGGGGGAAACGCCGGGGGGGAGTGTCGAGAGCCCGATTGGGACGGCATAACGGCGCAAGTCGTTACCGTTACCGGCTGGACCTGGGATTACATTGAGGACAGCCTCACTCTCCCCCGTTATTATGCCCTGGCGGATTATTGGGAAGAGCACCCGCCGACGCACTTACTGGTGGCCGGGTTCATGGGTTACAAGGCGGCACCTAAAAAACCGGAAGTCGGGCCGGATAACCCGGGGAAACTGGCGGACTTAATCAGTTGTTTCAAAACAGTAGGCGGGATCGTAGGATAAGCGGACCATGGCTGACGAGAACCAAGTAACCGGGAAAATTGTAGTCGAAACCCAGGAGGCCCAGGCCGCCTTGGCTCAGTTTGTCGCGGCTTTGCAGCAGACCACTGCGCAGATGAACCAAGGGTTCAAGGCGATGGAGAACTCCACGAAACAGAGCTCCCAGCAGATGCAGGAGAGCATGAAGTCGGCTGGCAAGGGGATCACCGACGCCGTGAAGGATATGCACGGGCAGGTGAAAGGGAGCATCGAATCGGTTATCGCCACGGTGACAAAAATCGGGACTGCTTTCGTAGCCGTGGGTGCGGTTCTGGCCGGCGGGGCGATGTTCAAAAGTTTAATTCAGGACACCGTGGATTATGTCTCTGAGGCTAAAAAGCTCTCGCAGACTTTGGGCGTAAATATCAATGATGCTGCCGCCTATAACCAGGCCTATAAGCGGGTAGGGATAACCCACAATGAACTTGAGGGGGTGCTTAAACGATTCCAAACTCAGGTAAGAATGAACTCGGAAATGCTGCGTGACAAATACGGAATAGATATTGATGCGATCAGGGCAAAAGGTGGCGGCCTTACCGAGATGTTCGAAAAGGCCAAAGATGTTCTTAGGGGATACACGGAAGGTTTTGACCGTAACATGGCGGCTCAAGAGATTTTCGGGCGCCGGGTTGAAGATGTCAACAAACTCCTCCGGGTAAATTCAGATTCGGTTGCCAATGCTAAGAAATTCCTGGAGTCCCTGGGCCTGACCATCGGGCCGGAAATGGAAGCGCAGATCAGAAAATTTAAGGCTGGGCTGGCGGATATGGACACCATATTACTCGCCCTGAAATTCGTTATTGCTCAACAAGTCATCCCCGCATTAATGAAATTGCAGGATTGGTTTACAGGGGAGGGAGGGCAGGCGGTAAGAAATTTCACCACAGCGGTTAATGCCCTGGCCAGTGCTTTCGGGGCATTGCAGACCTCATTTCAGTGGATATACGATTCCTTAAATGTCTGGGAAAAATGGAATAAGGCCGCACAATCAACCCAAAAACTCATTAATCTTGCGAAGGGTATTCCCCTCTATTCCGGCGACATGGGAGCGGGTAGCCATGGGGGTGATTGGGGGATGCCTGAGCCTGAAAAGCCCAAGGGCACAAAGGAATGGTCGCCTACCGATAAAGGCGGCAAAGGCGGCGAGGGTTCAATAGTCCAGCAATGGCAGAACGAACTTGATCAGAAGAAACTCATGGAAAAAGCCTTCCAGGATCAATCCCTGGAACTTGAAAAGGCGTTCCGAACTAAAATGCTGGCCCTGGGCAGAAAGGCCACCAAGGAAGAGGAAGAAGGCCTCAAGGCGGCCCAAAAGGAAGCTGCGGTTGCTCGACTACAGGCAGAGCAAGGCGAGTGGCAAACTAAGCTGGCCCTATGTACCGCGGGAACCAAGGAATACAACGAAGTCCAGCACAAGATTGTTGCCCTGGAACTCCAGATTAATAAAGCCCGGCTCCAAGGGGAAGTTGACCTCATCAAGAGTAAGGAAGCGGCGAACATTGCCAGCCTCAAGGATAAGGAGGCCCTTATAGAGCATGAGCGGAAGTTAGAACAAATAGATATTCAAATGAAGCAGCAGAACCTGAAGCACGAAGCGACGATGGGCACGATCAGCAAGACTGCTGAACTTCAGGGATACCGGAAACTCTTGGATGAGAAGCATAAGGCCGACCTGAAGGCCGAACAGATAGTGCTGGCGGGTTACAAGAAAGGTGAAGCAGATTACAAGGCCCACGAACGCAAAATGGAGCAGACCGCAAAAGAACGGATATTTGAGGTCAACAAAGCTAACGACGCCGTGGCCGAAGCGCAAGCGTCCACCTGGGGGCAGGTGTTCAGCGGGATCACCAGTTCTTTCGGAACCGCCATTCAGAGCATGATGCAGGCGGGGGCAAATTTCGCCTCAGTCATGGCCAGTCTGGGGCAGTCGATTCTTAATGTGTTCGTGTCCGCCATCACGACCATCGTGGAAAAGTGGCTCCTGGGGTTCGTGACGAAACTGATCGGGGCTGTTTCTGCTAATGTGGCCGAAATCATGAGCATGGCTCCGGTCGCGGGGGCCGCCGCTTATGTTTCTGCCATGATCGCTGTACCCTTCCCCTTCAATATGGCGGTGGCCCCGGCAGCGGCGGCAATTGCTACGAGCGCAGTCATGGCCATGGCTCCTATGGCGATGGCCGAGGGCGGCTGGTGGCAGGTTCCCAGGGCCACGATAACGCAGTTGCACCCTGAGGAAATGGTGCTGCCAGCCTGGGCGGCCGTAGGACTCAGGGACAAGGTGATCGGCGATGGTTCGGGCGCTGGCGGCGGCGTAACGAATGTGAGCGCCCCGATCAGTATCACCATTAACCCTCGCCAGGAAATGACTCAGCGCGATTATGACCGGCACTCCCGGATGATCGTTAAGTCTCTCAACAAAGCTATCGGCAACCACGGCCAGAAACTCGGCGGCGGCAAGTATTAACTGAATCGGCGGCATTGAACCATGGCAATCACCATCATCTATCCCGTGACCGTATCGTCTGGTGAGCCGCAAATCACTTTGTCACTTCCTGCCGCGCTATGGGGGGGTGAATCCGGGTATCTGAACGCCTATGCAATACGCCGAGCCTTGGATGGCACGATGTATTCGGATTGCTCGTTCTTGAAGCGGCACAAGAGCTTAAAATGGGATTGCCTGACCTATGCTCAAAAGGCTAGTATCGAACTATTGTACGCTTCTGGCGATCCATTTTCCTTTGCTGATTCTCTGGATCTGGACAACCAATTTAATGCTCTTATAGTGGCAGCCCCAGGAATGAGACAAATTCACAACGGCGGATGGGAAGTTGAAATGGAAGTGGAAGAAATTTAAAGGAGAGTACCATGGCCATAGTCACCCCAGCCGGATACATGGCGGCAGTTAAGCAACTTCTCACCTGGATGAAAACCGGAACCCGAACTCTGGTGGCCGCCATGCCCTATACCGTTTTCGATATTGCCGGGCAGCCAGGGGCCGGGGTTCTGGCCATCGGGAATACGGCAAATGGACTTATACCCACGGACGTCGTAGCCGGTTATCCGATGATCGGTAGTTTTGGGGGAGGTGCCCTGGGGTACATCTCCCGGGTTGAGTTCGGGTCTTCTATCCCCTGCCGTCTTTTCCTTTATGATCGGCTTTTCGCGGCCGGGGCCTATGCCTTTGGTGCAGATGTCACCCTGGCCTCTCAGCCTCTATATGCGGCCCGATTACCGAACACTGACTATAACGGCCTCCAACTATGGATTGAAGCGGTTACGGCCTTCACCGGCAACCTGAGCGTTCAGATCAATTATCTGGACCAGGACGGCAACGCCGGCGATACGGGAGTCATAGCTACTGGCCTTGAATTCCCCGTGGGCCGGTGCTTCCAAATCCCCCTGGCAGCCGGTGATTCGGGTATTCAGAAAATAACCCGTATCCGGGGCACCGTGGCCAGCGCCGGGACGTTTAACGTGATGGTGCTCCGGCCCCTGTGGGTGGGCCGGGTCCGGGTGGCCAATGACGGGGATATTCACGATTTCCTCAAAACCGGGTTGCCGCAGATTTACGCTGACAGTGCCCTTTACATCCTTATCGCTGCCGACAGCACGGCGGTAGGTTTGCCCTTGATGACTATCCAGGTGGCCTCCGCCTAACGGTGAAACGATGATCCCGCACCCCACAGGCCCAACAAAAAGCATCTGGCGGGAATGCCCGAGCGGTCGCCTTGGGGCCATGGATCTGCTCAACATGGCTGATAGGACCGGGGATATTTCTTTAGCGGCTGCGGAGTTTTTCGAAGTTACGGATTTCCTTAATGAGGAAAACCGCAAGATCGGCACCAACCCCTTTTTCCGCTTCACCGTTTACCCGAACTATTTTAGGAATGGCATTGGGGAGGGCCTGGGAACCCCTGTAGCCTGTTCTTTTGTCTCCCCGGATAGGATACAGGTCGATGCTAACGTGGACACAGCTACATGGTTCTCAGATGTTCTCACGGCAAACGTGTTCGATTTTCCGGCCTCAGTTACGATCACTTGGGTTTCTGATTTCCCCGGGTATGCTGGCCTGGTGGAATTTCGGACGGCAGAGACTGAGGTTGCCCTGGCCTCATCGGTTTGGAACACCATCGAGAGTGGTGATGTTATCTCCTTACAACTTTATTACCAGTGGCGCATCACCTTCATTCCAGATCGGTCCTGGGCTTTTGATACTCTGGGAGAAGCTGAGACTAATGACAGTTCGGCATGGGCCTTAGATGCTGAGGATAATACCGATTCCTATCAATCCTATGCGGCGGTATCCTCATTTGAGGGACTCCTCACCTACATCGAAAACGTCCTGCTTTCGGGAGAGTTGCGTTTCCCAGCCCAGGACATTCTTGACGGCGGCTCCCTCTCCCTCCCGGTTTCAACCGACTTTTCTTCCCTAATTTCCGGGGATCATACCATGCAGCTGCTCAACCGGAATAACCAGTATAGTTCCCGCCATGCTAATTTTATCTTTGCCGGGGAGAACGACTGGCAACGCAAGAATATCAAAATTGAGTTTGGCTTTACTATACCAAGCGGAGAAGAAGTTGTCTTAGGTCAACCAATTTATGTCGGAAATATCCTCAAATGGGGGCCTGTACCTCTGAGCGTAAGTCGGGATTCTTATGAATCAGGGGAAGTTGAAATCTATTCTCGTGATGCAATCTCTCTGCTTATGGATCAAAAAATTGGCACCTCGGGTGATGACGGCACCCCCAACCCAGTTGTCTGCGGCCGGATTCTCAGGGAGGCCACTAAACTCGGCGACAATTCCCTGGATGCCCCGGTCAAAGACATCGACTATGAAGGCAGTATCCTTGATGAACTCTCATCCGTGGATCTGAGCGGGGCTAACAATCTCATAGAACTTTCCACGCTGGACCCCTATGAAGGCCTTAAATGTCTGCGGGCTTATGCTGAGAGTTCCGGTTATGCCCGGGGTTGGATCGACCTGCCGACGACTTCGGATAATGTGCTTTTCAAGACAAAGATCAAATTCGTGTTGCTCCCGTCTACTCCGGCTGCTTTTAATATGGCCTTTCTTGAGGTCAGAGTTAGTGGCAGCGGCTTCATACTTTTGGAAGTCGATTCAGATTACCGGGTTTATTTGAATTACAACGGCACCCGTAATGAAACCGATTGGTACGTCAACCGGAATCAAGATATTTGGTCTGACCTTACTATCGGAATTTATGGGAAAAATCCAGGAGTAATAAGAGTATCTTTAAGCGGAGATCAAGTTATTAATTATGATGGGGTAGACTTAACAAGTCTGGCGGTAATACAAAAGATCGGCCTCGGGATAAGCCTTGCATCCGCAAATGTATGGGAAATCCATTTTGATAACTCGGAACTCTATCCCATCTTTTACCCAGAGGCATACTATGTGCCGGGAGCGCCTTACAATGATATTGGCTCCGTTTATGTGGACGGGGTTGTTAAAGTGGAGAAAACTAAGAATGGGATTGTCCAGACATATTCCGGGGGCAAGGCAGTTGACCCGGTTGACCTCACGAAAATTCCGGCACAAGGTCTGGTAGTTTTTGGCGACCTTGCTAATCCACCTTCCGGCTCGGTTTTTCTCATGATGGATAAGGACACAAATGTTCATCCTGTCGATGACATTGAGGTGGTCTTAACGGCGGGCGGTCGGGATAATTTGATTGATGCTGCGAGCTTTGCCGCGGCAAAAGCGGCACGGCCTAATGATTCGATCGGCTGCTACTTTGAAAATATGAGTATGGCCGACGCTGTGCTCGCGATAAGCAAACGAGCTCTTCTGAATGTCATTATCGCCGAGGGGAAGGTCAAACTCCTGCCCTACGACGGTGCCGCCCCCCCGTCTTACGATTGGATAATGGACCGGTCGGTTTGCGCCGGCCTCTCTGCATCAAACGATTCCGAAACCAAGAAGAACAAGGTCAATACCAAATGGGGCCAGTATGACACTAATTCCCGGCTTTTCCATGCTGCCAAGGATCAGCCCTCCATAGACAAGATCGGGGTATTCGAAGATGACCTTGATTTCTCATGGGGCAACGAAGTCGGGTCCGATAATGGAGATATGGCCAGGAACCGGGCTGATTGTCTGCTCAACCGTCTAAAAGGATCACTCGTTCTTTATGAGGATCTTAAGGCTTTGGCCTGGAAATTTATCAGGGCGGAAATAGGTGATACCGCTCAGGTGAACATCCCTTATTTTGGGGTGCCTGAAATATTCCGGGTAGTGGGAAAAGACGTAACCATGACCCCGCCCTATGAACTGAAATTATCCTTAGCTCTTTATCCGGGAGAATCGTAATGGCCTTTGGATTTCTAAATCTACCGAAAGCAAAATGGTGGGAAACTCTACGAAAAGTCATTGTAAAGAGCGATTTTAAGGATATTGAAACCGCCCTTTTAGAAGCCCCCGGGTTGGTCCGGGTGCCGAATATCGTTTGGGTTGACGCAACCGCCGTCAAAGTTCCAGCCACAGCGGATTGCCCTGCTGCGGTCTTGATGAGCGGGTTTCCTAATATCTTGCACCCCGGCGCTTTTGTAAGTGGGGGGCTATCTGACGGGAAATATCGGGTCAATGTGGCCGACGCCACAATGGACTTCGATGTAGCCGCCTCCCTATGGGGAACCGAGAAAGTCAGCCAATGGTATCTGATTTACGCCCTGGCCGGCAATGCGGATCCCACTTTCACGATTAAGGCCATGCCCTTTATGAGGGTGAAAAGTCAGGCCTCCCAGGTTATCAGCCTGGGGACTCTGGAGACCCCTGCCACCGGCATAGGATATGGAGTCGCCACCGATGAGTGGGCCGGTGGGATGGTTTACTTCCTCTCCGGGGCCAGCATTGGGTTAATGAGGGCTATCACCGCCAACAATAATAATAACAGCACCGGGGGCACCATCACCTATGGCGGCGCGGCCTTGACCCTGGCGGCGGGCGATTGGTTTGTGGTGCTGCCCCCGGCTACTAATTTTCGGTTAATAGGGACTATACTCAATCTTCCAAATGGAAATATAGAGCAATTCGACCGTCAGGGGAATCGTGTGCAACGCATTACCTCTTACAATTTTTTGGCTATTCAAACAAATGGGATAATTGAAAATGTATTCCTGGCCGACCCTTTAGCCTGTGCGTATGAGGTGATCTTGTACTTTCAGCAGAGAGACCAAACCACAGTTAATAGGTTTGGGCATCCAAATACAAATAATACAACTGGAGCAGTGCCTTTTTTATTTGATCCTGTCACGGACATATATTATCAACATGGGCGACTTCCCATTAGATTCTGTCGAATCTATTCATTTTACTCTGTTTACTATTGCACACTGTATCCGATTGCATATTCATATCCAGATGGGTGGTTTTGAGGGACACCAGCATGACTAACGAATGGCAAGAAGTGGATTTTATCAATGGCTTAGGACGGCATAATTTATGGGAGTTAATTAATGGGCCGTTCTTTTTCTAAACAGATCAAAAATTTTAATACCAATACCGGGATAGGTCGGCCTTGCTCCCAGCCCTGCAAGGTGCGCCATGAAAATCCCAATAACTACGTTAATTGCGCATATCAAAGGAAAAATTAAATGGCAACTCCTTTCACATCAGCTCTTAATGGCCTTTGGGATGCCTCAGATGTTGATACCTGGGGTCAGGGAGTCGGGGTTTATCCGCAGACCGCCGCAGACGTGGTGAATATCGGCCACCAGGTGACGGTGAACGTGGCCCTGACAATGGAGCTTGGCGCACTCACTATTAACAGTGGCGGAGTTCTCAAGCCGTCTGCGCTAGTGAATAGCATGCTGACCTTCGGCAACGTGGACCTGCTGATCAATTCCGGCGGCAACCTGGGCGGCGGCGTTATGGTGCCGAACGGACTCACCTTTAACCTCATCTGGAATACGACCGGCGATAATCTCAAGGGGATTAATTGTCCCACTGGCGGGGTAATTGCCCTGTACGGCGACCCAGCATATTACGGGTCGGTGGAGCGCAGCACCCTTTATGCCACCTGTGGAGCGGGCCAACAATATTTTACAGTGGTTGGGGATGTGGTCGGCAAGTGGGCTGTCGGTCAGATTCTTACAGTGCATAAGAACTCGGCGGTGTATGGAAACTTTAACACTGATCTTGCCCTGGTGACTATTACCGTAGTAGAAGCGGCAGGAGCTAACACCAAGATTACCTACTCTGAGGCAGCTCTGGGCGTCAATTTTTTGGCAGGCGGGGCGGTCGAGATAATCTCCCGGAATGTTTTGCTCTCCAAACTTGGGGCCAGTACTGTTATCGGAAATTACAACACGAACCGGCCCCGGATTTACGACCGGAATGCCCAGGGAAATAATAATTGCGTTATCAGTAATGTGCTGGTTACTGGATTTTATGGGATTGAAAGCAGTTATGGTTTCCAATGTTTAAAATCTCCGGTAAGAAATGGAAACATCAGCTTCAACTCTGGCACAGGCCACACAGTCTCCTGCCCTGTTTATAGTAATAACTACGGGTTATACTCTGGCACAGGCCACACAGTCTCCGGCCCTGTTTATAGTAATAACTACGGATTCTCCTATGGCAACGGCCACACAGTCTCCGGCCCTGTTTATAGTAATTACTGCGGATTCAACGTCGGCAACGGCCACACAGTCTCCGGCCCTGTTTATAGTAATTACTACGGATTCAACGTCGGCAACGGCCACACAGTCTCCGGCCCTGTTTATAGTAATAGCTACGGGTTATACTATGGCAACGGCCACACAGTCTCCGGCCCTGTTTATAGTAATAACTACGGGTTATACTATGGCAATTATAAAATCACTGGCAAAATCGGATTCACTGCGGCAGACGTGTCGGCTCCCAATACGATTGATATTGTTTTGGCAAGTGGTTGTTATCTGGTGCGACTGGTCAATGTTAAAACCCCGGTGGCCTGGCCGACCGGGATCACCCGAAATGTCATAGGACAGGCCGGGCGGGTAGCCTGTGAGCATTATGGTCAGGTGGCAAATGCTCATTATGTGATTGATTCTTTTGGGGATATTCATAAATTGGCTGTTGGGGCGGCCGGGAGTCCTACCCCGCCCACGGCTAATCCTCCCAGCGGGGTCACCAAAATAATTGATGTGCAGAATGTCCAGAGCAACTGTCCGAACGCCGCGCCTTATTATCTGGAAATTCTCAATGTGCGGGTATGGGCAACTGTCGGGAGCAGGATTTATAAATTCTTTCTCCAATGGGTATCCCCCACCAGTCATACCCTCACCGCCGCTGAGTTGATTTTGACCGGGGAATGCCTGGATAACACCCCGGCGGGCAGTGGTCACCTGGGCGTTCCGGTGACCTCAGCCGAAACGGTGGCGGTGCGGACGGGAACGACTGATTGGGCCAAATATGTCAGCGTCACTTTAAATCCAGCAGTCGAAGGATGGATCAACCTTTCCTTGAGGCTTAAATACTACGAGTCGGGCGCCATGGCCCTATTCGTTGATCCGGTGGTGAACATCACATGATTACCTGGGAACAGATCGGCTGGGTAGAGCGGGCCTGGGGACATCAGGTTTATTTCCAACTGATGGACCAAGAAACCGGCGAGCAGTTCAATGAAGCCTATGGTTTTGATCATCTCCCCTCAGAGGACGAGGTGAAAGCGGCGGCGGAAGCCATCATTGCCCGGATTTTGCAAGCCAGGATAGTTCAAACGGCGGAGGAACCCATTGGCTGATTACTGGTCATACGGAGAAGTCGTTGTTAATGAACATTTTGCCGCCCCACAATGGAGCTATGGCGAGCTTTACCCCTATTTAGCGGATTTAACCCAAACCCTGGCGGTCCAGGACGTTGCCCACGCTCATACTGCGGAGTCACTGGCCTTAACTCAGACCCACGAATTGGCGGTCCAGGACGCTGCCCATGCCCACGTTGCCGATTCCCCGATTCTGACTCAGACTCACGACCTCGCTGTTGCGGATGGATATCATGCTCACATTGCGGACTCGCCGGCCTTAACTCAAACCCATGACCTCATAGTTGCAGATTCTTTTCACGCTCATACCGCGGGGTCACTGGACCTCGTGCAGACGCACCTGTTGGCCGTCGCTGACTCTTTGCACGGGCACATTGTTGACCCGATAATTCTAATCCAGACGCACCTTTTGGCCTGTGATGATGCGTTCCACGCTCATCTTGCTGACAATGTTGAGATTTATATTGCGGCCCCGGAAATCTATGGGGAGTTACAAGTTTTAATCACAACCCGCCTGCTGTCGGCTACTCCCTCATGCAGGCAATTATCTGTATCCCTGGAGGTTTGATATGGCTAAAACCGTTCATGATGATGTCCTTGACGGAGCCCTGAACATCCTCAAAAACAATGCGAATTTGATGACGATCTGTTCCGCCCAGCCGACCACCCGGGCTGAGGCCATTACCGATTATATGCTGGCGGATATCGCCATGGCCCCGGGGGATTTCATCGCTGCTGACGGTGACGCCGGGGGCCGAAAATTAACCGTCGGAACCAAAACCGATGTGGTGACCAATCCTGGCACGGCGCTCTTTGTGGCCCTGGTGGATGGGACGCGGCTACTTTATGTCACCACATGCACCAGCCAAGTCCTCACGGCGGGTAATCCGATTGTCTGGCCGGCCTGGAAAATCACGATAGCTGACCCGACCTAAGGGGGGGCCATGGCTAAAGTAGTCTTTAAACAGGGCGAGGCCAAAACCCTCACCTTGACCATAACGGATGAGCACGGGGCCACGGTTGACCTTTCTGGGGCCACCCTTACCCTGGCGTTTAAAAAAGCCAAGGCCGATGCGGTTTACAAAATTATAAAGGGCGATGTCGCCTTCAATAAGACCATGATCGCGTCCGGCATTGTCTCGGTTGACCTGGCCGAAGCTGATACTGACCTCGCCGAGGGAACCTATATTGGGGAACTCAAGGCCACCTGGGGGCCGGGGCCGAACACAATAGAGAAGAGCGCCGATTTCTACCTGCAAATCAAGGGCGCGGTGATTCCGCCGGCGGCACCGGCGCCTTAACGGGAGGGTTTATGGATGACCCAGCCGAACGAGATATTAGGGACGAAACTGAGAATAGCCGGGTTCGGGTGCCTGGGGACGGTGCCCCCGGAGCGGCTGGTCTATCTCCTGTCGCAGATCGTGGCGCTGGTGAGAATGTCCACGGGTGGAATGCTCCCAAAGATATGGACCTATCCATTGCCGGACGGCACGGGTGGAGAGGGTCAGACAACGATCCAACCCTTGGTGGAGAGTTTCCTGGCTTCGGTCGGCTTTCGCCTTTCCTGGTGGAAAAGGATAATCCTAAGGTTGATTTTCTTTATCTTCCCGCCGGGGATACTGGCTTTAGACACATGGCCGATTCTGAGTAGTGGACCAAAAGTCTATGTTATTTTGGCTAGTTGCCGCCCTTTTAGCATGGATGCTGTTGCGAGTTATCTGGCGAAGGAAATAGGGCCGGTGGTGAGGCAGGGGAGCTTTGAAATTTGAGGGGGGGGAACATGAACTGGCACGATCTTTCGGAACACACGAGCACTCTGGTTGCCCTCCTTGGTCTGGTTGCAACGGTAGCGGGGGTGCTTTTTTACCGGCTCATAAATGGAATGGACAAAAAAATAGATAAGGCGACTTCCTGTTTGTTGGAAATCATCAAAGGATGTGGGGAACGTCGTTTGCAGTGCGGCGATGATTTTGTCGGAAAACCTGAATTTAAAGAATGGAAAGAAGGCCGGGATGGCAAGGGAGGTCTATGGGACACCCTTAATCATCATGCCCATGACTTAAAAGGGAGGGTGACAAGAACATGATCGACCTCAAAACAGGCATAGACTTCCCGTTCTTTCAATCCCAGCTTTACGATATTTTCGGGGAACCCAACGAGGGCCAGTTCGCCCGGGATTATCTGCGGACCCTGGATTTTAGCGAGTTTGTCGATGCTTTCGCCCATGTGTTAGACTTTGAGGGCAACCCCTGGCGCGGCAAAATCTACGGCAATTTTGCTCTTGAGGCCCCCTTGAGAAAAGCCTTTGGACTCCTGGTAGAGCGGGGCCTGGCGGGGGAACTCAGGACTTATGACGGTTGCTTTAACATCCGGCGGATGAAGGGCGGGGCAAGTCTATCCGTTCACTCCTGGGCCCTGGCCGTAGATTTCAATGCGGCGGAGAATCCCTTTGGCGGCGCCGTCAGTTTCTCCAATGAGTTTATCCGGTGTTTTGCCGATGCGGGGTTTGAGGCTGGAGCCCTCTGGCATACCAAGGACGGAATGCATTTTCAGCTTTGCTGGACGCAGGATTGGCGGGGGTCAAGCAATCCCCTGGCGCCGATCCCCTGGGTGGCGTGATGAGCAAACGCAAGGCCGTGGAATTGATCACCGACCCGTCATCCGGGGAACTATCAGCATCCCGGCTGCTTCTTCTGGTCCTCGTTCTGGCTTACCTCCCGGCAATGGTGATACTTGAAACCCTGGGGGTAAGGATGGGGTTCTGGACTCAGTTTGCGGCCATCGTGGGCAGCGTGGCGGGCGCCTACGGGGTGAATAGCGCCGCCCGGGTCTGGCGGGGGGACCCCCTTCCGGGAGGGGTAGCCCCGCCCCCAGCCAAACCTGCACCACCTCAAGGAGACTGACATGCCGATCCCCTGGGGTTATCGCTGGCGGGCCTGGGTCTGGGGGAAAGTCTGGACTTACAAAAAATTGCTCCGGGAGCATTGGGCGGTGGTGTGCCTGGCGGTCCTGGGCCTGCTGTTTATCCTGCACCTGGGGATCGCCCATTGCGCTGACTAGTGAGAATGAAGACTTGAATCTCTGTCCTTTATCTTGCGGAGAATGTTGTAAAGACCTTTATTTTTGGGACATGTTGATAATTTCTATCTACAGTAGGTCTTTTATGTTTAACCGGTCCTGTTCATTTTTAAGCCCGGAGAATTCCTGTTTAATCTACGAACACCGGCCAAACGTTTGCAGGAAATGGTCTTGCGGCTATTTAAAAATACGGAACGGTAGAACGTGACCTCCAAGGGTTTCCTGGTGAAATTGCAGGTCTATCCAGCCAGGGTGCCAGCGGGGTTTAAGGGAGATTGATCCCGCTTTAGCAAAAGGGAAAAGGGAAATAATATGGGCACATGGACCATGATAAAACTCATCGGTGCCTTAACCGCCATGCTCATAGTGGGTGGCACGGTCGGCGGTTACATCTGGAACTACCATCACCGAGGAGAGGTGATCGAAGAACAGAAAAAGGAGATAGCCGACTTCAAGGAAAAGGACCGGATTCGAGAAGAGGGGCGGAAGGCCATCACCTCAACCGTTAAAAAACAGGCCGCAATCAAAGAAAAGGTGCCTTATGTTGAAAAAGACATTGACGCAATGGTTCCTTCTGGTGATCGTGCTCGGGCTCTTAAGTTGCTTGAGCCTTACCGGCTGCCAAACCCTCCCAGCCAGCCGAACCCCTCAAATGGGAGAGGAAGCGGTAATCGACTTGCCCCTGGGCGACCTGCCGTACCTGGACCTAACCGATAATGAGGCGTTAAAAATCTATGACGCCTCTCCGGTTGGTTATGGGAAGATTCTGAAATTTGCGGCCCGGTGCAAAGCTGATCATGAAATTGCCGTTACCGTGAAAGATGGCTATAGAGAATATCTCCGGGGGATTTTTGCTAAGAGAGAGGAACCCCCGGCAAAAAAGCGGTGGCAATTCTGGAGATGACCTGTGGCCGATCAGCCCTCTTGCGACCGATGGGAACTCGATCCTTTTCAGATATTTCCCTGGGTCCAAACTTGCCGGTGGTTTCTGGGGTGCTCAGGGTGCAGGCTGGATGAGGTTGAGGTCTGCCGGTGGCAGGGGCTTAAATCGATTTCTGACAATCGAAGTGTTATTTATCCGCCCCGGCTATCAAGGCCTTGAATACTTGGCGCGATTTTGTTGCGAAAGCCTGTTTTAATTGGCGCGGAATGTCACAAAAAGCTACCACTTATCACCACATTTTTCCACTTGCCATTTCCGGGATAATCAGTAATAATCCCCATATCAAAAGGTTTCGGGCCGTTAGCTCAATTGGTAGAGCAAGTGACTCTTAATAAGGAGTCCTTGCTTTTTTTATGCGGGGTTCAAAGGAGGGTTGGCGCGATTTTGCGGCAAAGGGCAGTTTTAGGTTATGGATTTCTACTCGATTACAGGCCTCTTAGACCATTGTAAAGCATTAATGCCGACAATGCGGCCGTACATAAATGGCCAACAAAAGGATAGATTTCAAACCGGCGATAGGCGGATATTCCGAGGGGAATTGAAAGTAGGGCAAAAAATAAGGCCGCGCAAAAATATATTGCCGTAAATACGTTCATCTTATAGCCTCCCCGCCGCTTCTTCCAGGTGGGCGGCGCTTTTAATCCTTTGGGTTTTTTTGTAAGTTGACTTACAAGAAGCATGGGCCATGCTCTGACTATGTTTCTCCATTTTGGTAGGGTCATCATAAAACTTACAGAATGGACATTTGCGCCAATGGACATTCCCACAGGCTTTATATGCCCTTGTTCGCTGTTCTATAAATAAATGATAAGCTTGATCTTGGCATATAACCAAGTCGGTAGGGGAATGATGGTGAATAACTGCTTTTTCGGGGAGGTTCTTACCTAACGCTTTCTCAGCTATTAAAATATGTTCACGCACATATCCTTGAGAATCGGCTCGGGCATGATCTGAATTTTTTATTAGGACATACTTCTTTTTGCGGTTAATTCTGCCGCCAATCCAGGCATAATGATTAGACATTCTCGCATTATGCCCATGGATAAATTTTAGTGGCTCCCCACTAATTTGCCCATGGTGGTCGTATTTGGCGACTTTAGTCTTTTGGCCACAACCGCATTGACAATATCCTTTCATAATTTTGCCGCTGCTTCCTCTAGATGTGATGATGATAAATGGGCATATATTTCGGTTGTTTTATTGGATTGATGCCCCATTAATTTGCCAACCGTATAGAGCGGTACCCCTTTCATCACCAGCCAGGAGCCGTAGGTGTGCCGCAGGTCGTGGAGGCGGCAGGCGAGGTCGGCGGCTTTGGCGGTGCGCTGGAAATGGTGCGTGACGCTATCCGGCTGCCAGGGCCAGAGGCGGCCCACCTCCCGGTTGAGGGCGGCCAGGACTTCCCGGAGCGGCGCATTTAAGACGATGGCCCGCGGGTTGCCGTTTTTGGTCAGCCCCAAGTCGATGCAGTTCCGCTCCCATTTGATGTCTTTCACGGTGACCGCCAGGGACTCCCGGCGCCGGGCCCCGCCGTAAACCTGGAACTGCCAGAACAGGCGGTAAAGCGGATCGGGCTCATGGCTGAGCAGCCGGGCGAACTCCTCCTCTGTAAGCCAGCGGGGGAAGTGGCCCTGGGTTTTCAGCTTCTTGATGCCGTCGCAGGGATTGACCCGCAGGTAGCCCCATTCTTTGGCCAGGGAAAGCGCAGCCCGGAAATGCCGGAACCAAATATTAGCGCTGCTGGGCTTGACGGTTTTTGTCAGGGCGTCCCGGGCCTGCTCCACCTGGCGGCGGGTGATCTTGGTGAGCGGGGTGTCATCCCCCAGGGCCTTACGAAAAACCCGGAAGGCCTGGCGGTCGGTCTGGCAGGTCATGGGGCGGGCGGTGCGGAAACGGTGCTCCTCATACTCTTCCCAGAAGTCCACCAGAGTCTTGCCGGGTAGTTGGCCGGTGAGAACTTCCACCTTGCGCTCCAGATAGGCCTGGCGCAATTTGCGGAAAAGGCGGTTGGCCAGAACCGCATCCTTAGTTTCCAGAGTCTTACGGTTTTTGCGGGTGTAATGAATGTAATAATATCCATTTTTGTGCCTTCTAAGCTTCATGGTCGCATTATTCATGGATTGACTTCCAGTGTCAAGCGTCTTAATCTCTGCCGTTCAGCATGACATTTGCGATGAAAAATTGGCCATCCTTTTGCTCCGATATATAAATTAGAAGGGGCACTATAATTCTGACAAATCCAACATTTGCGCCATCCAACGTGGCCGCAAGCCCTCAGAGCCCACCCTCGCCGCTCTATAAACTTGTGGTATGCCTTATCTTGGCAAATTACATGGTTGCCTCGGGTATTATCGTCTCTTTTTCTATTGACGTGATGGACTTCGGCTCCTGGTGGAAGTGGCTTACCGAGGGCCTTTTCGGCAATTAAAACATGCTCAGGAACATAACCCTTAGCATTAGCGCGTGGGTGGTCGGGAGCCGGGATAAGAAAATAACCACAACCATCCTTATGTCTTCCCCCTTTCCATACAGGAGATTTTTCCCCAGGAAGCTGAAAAGGCTTGAGATTGTGTCCTCTGAGGAATCTACGGGAAGAATCTCTTGTTTTGTGACCGCACCCACATTGGCATAATCCTTCTTCTCTCATCTTCATAACCCATGCGCCTTTTTGAGCTGGTGAAAATTCATTTCCCCCTCATTCACCGTCGGGGATTCCGCCTCCAGGTTCTTCAGCCGGTAGAGGTAACGTGCCCCGTTGCCGGAGCCGCCCACGTTCACGGCTTCGATAAGACCTCGGGCGGCAGCGCGCCGCGGCCAGTGGCGGTCCTTGCGTCGGAAATAGGCCAGGACCTCTTCCGGGGTTAAGAGGGGTTCAGGCATGGGTGCCCCGATCCCTCAGAGACGCAAGGGTGTTAGGGCAGACCCGCAGGATGGCGCAGGCCTCCCTGGGGGTTAAGTAGTTTGGGTTTATGATAGGGGCCGAGGGAATTGTCAAAGGATCAGTCCCTCCGGCAATTCCACTTCAAACAGCCCCTGGCGCCCCTTGACCGGAAAGGGTTCAATACGCCGGATGTTGTCTAAGGTCCAGGCCCAGCGCCCCGGGGTAAAGTCCCCAAAGGCCATTTCATAACTACGTGGTTCAAGTGTCTGGGCCACCACGGCCGCGGGTGAGCAATTGGTCAATTCCACAATAGCCACTGCGCACCCCAAGATATATAAACGGCTTGGAAACCGATGGTTAATTGATCCCCAAAAAGTGCTGAGGGTATTAAGAAATGCACCCTCGTATACTAAGGGGTTAAATGGTTTCCGAGATGCACAAATCAGCAGCGGCCCCCGATAATTGGTGGCCCATGACCGGGTTTCGTATTTCTTGCCACCCCATGCAATCAGAGAAGCCCACGGTTGCCAGAGAGAAATAGCCTTGATTTTCATCTCACATCCTCAATTCAGTCTCACGTTCACCCTCGCCAGTGCCCCTTCCCCCTTTCCACATTCCATGGTTTTTACCAGAATTGAAATTGTGTCCCTCTATGAATCTACCAAGACCGTCTCTCATGTTTTTATTCTCCGATTATTCCAGCGGGGCGGCGATTATGGAGCGCCAGAAGTGGTAGGGGAGGTAGGGGGTCATAGTTTGTACTCCAGCAGCGGCAGCAACGCCGGCATCTCGCCCGTAAGGTAGGCCCGCTCAATCTGCGGCTGAACCCAATCGCCCACGGTCTGGCCGTTCGGCAGGAGCATGAAGGATTCTAACACTCGCTCGATGGTCCAGATGCCCGACTCTGCCGCCTCCAGTACCGCCTTGACCGCCAGGGCCAGTGCCCGGTAACGCTGCCGGGTTCCCTGCTCCCAAGCCGCTTCCGCCGCCTGGGGGGTCCGTGGTTTTCCCCGTTCCGCGGTGTGGGTGAACTCCCGGGCATCTTTCGCCGGCAAAGGCACAGCTATCCGGTAGCCCCTCCCGTTCATTTCGAAAGAAATCATGGCCCGGTTCCCCTTGCCGTCCCAGCCATAAGCGAACCCTTGGCATCCATAACGAATCAGAGTGCGTTCGATTTCCGCCCGGCTCTTTTCCGATGAAACGCTGGTATCGGCGGCGTATTTCATAAGATTTCTTTTTTCTCCGCCAGCCAAATCGGCAAAGTAACTTCCGGGCCTTCGATGCCATGCACGATAGCAATCTGGGATTTCGGCAACCAGACAGGGAAGGGCCACCCCCGAGGCCTAAATTTTACGGCCATATCCCGGGTTTCCAGAATATCACCGAACATGGTTACATCATCGTCTGACATCGGGGATTTCCTCCCATGTCCGGCCATCCAGGAGGCGGCCGGCGGCTTTTTTGCCGACGCGTTTAAAGCATTGTTCTCCTGGCAGCGTTTCAAAATCTCCTGATTTGCTCCAAACTTCTTGAGGTTCTACGCAGGGGGTAAATTCACCTAATGATTTCAGGAAGAATGGCACCCCTGCCGCCACGCAATCGTCCCTCAATTTGCGGGGGATATCCGGGTGCATGGGCCGGGCATGGGATCCGGTCTCGCCGCCGCAGATAACCCAATCGAGGTAGGGCGGCGGTTTTAGATGATCTGGTATGGCATCAATATCTTTCCCGCAGTGAGCGCGAAATATTTCCAAAGCCTTTTTGCCTATCAAATAGCGCAACAAATCCACCATCCCCAACCCCGGCTCCACGCTCA